>Ga0209199_1000985_pt1 | contig 36279 bp, 36 predicted proteins | sample COGITO_mtgs_1105_7_FD_184805 | JGI IMG/M metagenome (GOLD analysis project Ga0209199, IMG submission 184805) | Pelagic marine microbial communities from North Sea - COGITO_mtgs_110523 (SPAdes) (version 2) | ecosystem: Environmental > Aquatic > Marine > Epipelagic ... | reverse complement strand
GGCAACCTTTGCCTGCATCGTATTTGGGCAACCATTTGCCGATCTTGATTATCTGTTTTTACCAATTATGACACTATCCTTTTTGGCTTTTTCTTGGAAACACGAGCCAAAATTTTTGCTTTTTTTTGTCTCACTGCCCCTAGTCCTGTGGACAGTAAGCATTTATTTTTCCCTGAACAGCAGCTCACTTTTTTATTTTGGTATCCCCCCGATTTCATCCAATATTGAGCTTGGCAAAATTAATGCTGGACTGCGCTTTACCACAGTGGTCCTTTTAGGTGCAGAACTGTCGCTTTTTAATTTTCTAGTGTCTGCCCGAGAAAATGATTTGCAAACAGCCCGAGAGAACGCAGAACTCGCTTTGAATTCAAAAAGTGCTTTTCTTGCTAATATGAGCCATGAAATTCGGACCCCGATGAATGGTCTCATCGGGATGATTGCAGTGCTGGAAAGAACAGGTGGCACTGATGATCTTGCCCGGACAATTAAAACAATCCGGCATTCAGCCTTTTCGCTCCTGAGAATTATTGACGATATTCTGGATACTTCAAAAATGGAGGCCGGTGAATTAGATATTCGCTATACTAAATCGGAATTGAGGCCCATTATCGAGGGCGTCGCCACCAGTCTGCAAACAATGGCAGACGATTGCGAGATAGAACTGCGGCTCTATATCGATCCGAATGTGCCTGAATGGGTGTTGATTGATTCTGGCCGGTTGCGACAAATTTTACTAAATATTTTAAGTAATGCCTTTAAATTTTCTGCGTCTGATCTGACCAACCGTGCAGCAGAAGTTTATTTCCACCTGGAATATATAAATGGTAACGACCTGCGGGTGACCATAGACGATAACGGCATCGGTATGGGTGCCACCGTGAGGGATAATTTGTTTAAACCCTTCATCCAAAGTGAAACAGCGACTAAAATGCGGGTAAAAGGCACGGGACTTGGACTAGCGATCACCGCAAATCTGATGAAAAGGATGCACGGAGAAATTAATATAGACAGCACGGAAGGTTTTGGAACCACCGTCACCATCACAATGCCAATGAAAAGTGTCGATGGTCCAAAAACCCTGACCAGCCTTGCTGATCTAAAATTTGTCTGGCTAACTGAGACGGGTTTATGGTCACCACGCCACTTTAATAAATTCTTCGCACGATCTCGCTCGGAATTCTTCTATTACCCGACCGATGAAAAACTCACGGATGTCGAGTTGCCAACCTCAGCGAACACGATTTTTATTCTTTCCTCTACGAGTGATACGGTTTTGGAAACGTGGCAAAACCTATTGCGCGCACAATGTGATAAACCAAAATTTATCCTGCTTAGCAAAAGCCGTAGCGACCGTCTTGGACGAATTGAGCCAGACAGTTACTGCATACAAATTTTACCTGTTCTCGTGTCTGAACTTCATAAGGCAGTGACAACATTAATTGGTGATCAAACCTCTCAGACCGCGCCACCTGCCAACTCACAACAATCCCATGAGAAATTTTCAGATATCAAAATACGTCGTGCAGCTAAATCGGTTTTAGTGGTTGAAGATAATGAAATCAACGGTGTAGTGATGCTCAAGCAGCTTGAGGTCTTGGGATACAGCGCAGCGATCGCCCACAACGGCCAAGAAGGTCTGCAGAAATGGCAACACGGCAGGTTTGATCTGGTGCTGACAGATTGCCAGATGCCAATTATGGATGGGTATGAAATGGTCCAGATTTTACGCCGCAAAGAGGCTGAAAAAGGGCTTGAACGGACGCCAATTATTGCTGTCACAGCCAGTGCTCTGGCAGGTGAATCCGATAAATGTCTGGCCACCGGTATGGATGACTATATATCAAAGCCCGTTGAAATGGACTTATTGGAAGCCAAGATTTCAACGTTTTTCAACATCTGAAATTCGGTTTGACAGAGCGGGCGTTCTGTCTGACTAACCAAGCCGGCGCGCTGGAAATAACCGGCGCGCCGATATCAATATAAGAGGTGTTTGCTGCAGCTGCCTGTCTAGAGACTGGCGTCAAGAGCCGCTGTTATCGCATCGCCCATTTCACTTGTCGTGGAAAAAGCGGCACCCTCAACATTAAGCAAATCAGCCGTGCGATAACCATCAGCCAGTACCGTCTCAACCGCTTGTTCAAGGCGATCTGCCTCAGCACCCTGATCAAAGCTATAGCGCAACGCCATCGCAAAACTAAGGATACAAGCAATCGGATTGGCCTTACCCTGCCCTGCAATATCAGGCGCAGAGCCATGCACCGGCTCATACAGGGCTTTTGGCCGCCCATTAGCCATCGGTTGGCCCAAGCTGGCCGATGGCAACATGCCAAGACTACCGGTCAACATCGCTGCCGCATCCGACAACAAATCGCCAAACAGATTATCGGTGACGATCACATCAAACTGTTTAGGCCAGCGGCAGAGCTGCATCGCACCCGCATCAGCATACATATGGCTAAGTTCCACATCAGGATAATCGTCGTCGTGCACCTTTTGCACCACTTCGCGCCACAATACGCCAGATTCCATCACATTGGCTTTTTCCATCGAACAGACTTTGTTTGATCGACGCCGCGCCAATTCAAACGCCGACCGCGCAACACGCTCAATTTCGCTTTCGGTATAACGCTGGGTGTTGATGCCAACCCGTTCATTTCCTTCTTTGAAAATGCCGCGCGGCTCGCCAAAATAGATCCCCGAAGTCAGTTCGCGAATAATCATGATATCAAGCCCGGCCACGACTTCGCGCTTCAGCGACGAAAAATCAGCCAGAGCATCAAAGCATTGCGCCGGTCGCAGATTGGAAAAAAGATCCATTTCTTTGCGCAGCCGCAGCAGGCCGCGTTCGGGCTTGTCGTTAAAATCAAGCGCATCATATTTTGGACCACCTACAGCGCCCAAAAGCACCGCATCAACCTCTTGCGCTTTGGCCATGGTCGCATCCGTCAAAGGCGTGCCGTGCGTGTCATAAGCGATGCCGCCAACCAAATCTTCGCTAACATCGAAATTCAGATCCCGTTTTTCACCATACCAGCTGATGATCTTGCGAACCTCGGCCATGACTTCGGGGCCAATCCCGTCGCCAGGAAGAATAAGAAGAGATGGGGTGCTCATTTACACTGTCCTTACTAATATTTTCTTATATAGCTCCTATCGGTTGCCATAGTCAGGGTCAAGAAACGAAGGCTGGCGTTGCCCGCTCAGGTATCAGGGCATAAATGATGTGTCGTTTTGTGATCAAACAATGTTTTTTACAGATCATAAATAAACGTTTGTTGGGGTTTGCTGGAAGATTTGAAAGCCCATTCCCATTCTGGATCTGGATTGCCAAAAAAATAAAGTATTGGTCAGTTATTCAGAATTTCCAAAATTGGAATTCTATTGTTCTGCCTCATTGCTTGATAAGCTCTCAGCCCACCTTATTAACCATGCCCCAAAAGGTTTCAGAATCACAAACAATTCTGCTCCAGCGACTGTGAGTTGATAGCCTGTGTTCCCACGCGCCACGAGGCCACTTGATGTCAGCTCTTTTAGCCGCTTGTTCAAAACCGTCGGCGAAACCTTCTCACAATTGTGTTGAATTTGGCGAAAAGTCATTGGCCCACCTGAGAGGTGCCAAATGACCCAAAGCGCCCAGCTTCGGCCCAGAACATCAAACAAGGCCATGATTGGCTTGCCTGATTTCAATCCCCTTACTGGCGTTCCCAATTTAGGAATTTATGAAGGTAAAACAGTCTCCTAGTGATATTTTTTACATAGAATTTTCATTAGGAATTTTCCATGTTTATTTTGCTAATCCTAGCTGCTTTGGGTGCTTGTTTCGGATGGACAACAGGCAGTGTCCTCGCACAGACACCTGCAAAACAACTGAGGTCATTTGAGTTTACTCAAATTCAACCGATTGCTTGCTCTGGGATTCTTGTGGGTACTTGAAGTGTTCTAAGGTCCTGGCAGTCGATTGAATGGCATTATTGGCCGTCTTTTGCAGCAAGCAGCGGCATCAGTATCATACTGGGTAATCTGACAATGATTGAATGCCTGCGCCGTGGGGAACCAAGGCGTACAGAATTATTGGTGTCTCTCAAAACCCCCCTTGTCGCGGCACTGGCATATATATGGTTGCATGAGACTCCAACAAAAATGGACTTTCTAGGTTCAGGCGTCTGCCTCGCGGTTTTCTTTGGTCACAAGGAAGGTTCTAAAAGCGGTGCAACAGTGGGCCATATGTCAACAATCATCATTCTTGGTATCACTGCAACCAGATGTCAGGGGTTTGGGTTTCTCGTCATGAAGCCAGCAATGATCGCCGGATCAGACCCATTGGCCGGCTCAGCCATCCACCTGTTGGGCAGAGCTTTTTCAATTTCCCTTATCGCACTTTGGCCCGCCAAAATATTCCGGCCACGGTCCAAATTAGCGTCGCAATTACTGGGTCAAATGATTGTGCCTGGATTTATTGGCTACGGTATCTCATCATCACTGCTGCTTTTTGCTTTAACGCATTTCGATGTTGGCATTGCCACCGTTCTGGGGCCTCTGTCTTCTGTGCGGGTCTTACCAATTCTGTGGGTAAAAGACGGTCTGGTGCCACATGTACAAGCAATCCTAGGAGCCGTTTTAGCAATGGTTGGCACCACCATAATTATAATTTTTTACGATAGGCTTTAGCGCAGACCCATCTTTTATCCCACCTTTACCCAAGGACTGCGCGCCCATATCAAGGAATATCTAAATCAACCCAGACAAGGCCATGGTGGCTGGCTGCAACGCGATCCGCCTCTTGCGGCCAGACAACACCCGAGCCGACAATCGTCAAACCCGCAGAGGGCAGCACATAATCCACCCGCAGATTACCCGGCACCGGATCGGACCAATCTGCAGTATCCAACGCCGGATCACCACTATGATCAGGATTGGACACACGACGGCCGTAGGCGCTGCGCGGTGCCGGATCTTGAAGACGTCGATCCGCCAACAATTCCCGCATAACACCATGACGCCCCTCCCCATCAAACGGATCAAGGTTGGCCTTACCCATAACCACAAAATCACCCACCGGCGGGGTGCCGAAATGACCGTCAAGATATAGTTGCCAAAACCTGATCTCATCACGATTGCGGCGCCCGTTGCGATCTTCGGGCCCGTCAAATACCGGCGGGGTGGCTGCAAAAACCAACAGGGTCAACACAGCCCCATCCCCAAGCCGGATCGGCACCGCCCAATGACCAGTCGAAGACAGCCGCTGTACTTTGACAATCGCCGGCGACAGATCAAGCCCCCCAATCAAAGATCCAGGCAAATCGGCCCAGAGCACAGCACTAAAATCAATAACCCGTTCTAACAGAATCGGAAATTTTGATAAAATCGCCAAGCCTCCAGCACCGGAAAAATAACCAAATCCCTGCGCATCGCCGGCGCCACGCCTGCGACCATCTCCATCAAGATCAAACCCCGTTGCCATGCCCGAATTCGGCCGTTTGGCAAATAGATAGGGGTAATCAAGCCCCCGTGCCTGCAACCGATCGCGAAGACCCGACAAGGCCGTGAGATAATAATCATAATCCACACCCACCAATAAAAGAATATCGGGTGCAGCTTGGGTTAAAAGTGACAGGGTTGTCCTAAGCCGTGGTGATCCAGTACCGGCAATATCGCGCAGCAAAAGCCCAGGCCCTTTGGCGGTGAGATCCGCATCATAGGTGGCGATCCGCACAACATCTGCCTGCGTGGCTGCGGGTGCGCCAACAAATACTGCTACCACCCCAAATACATAAAGGATACCACGCAGCGGATCACAATAGACCGTTGTTTTGATCAAACCCATTGCGCACAGCAAATACAGCCATATGTTAACGCGCCGTTAATTCTGATCATATCCGCGCACAAACCTGCGCGCAGATATACGGTTTTACTGGCTCAAATCTCAGTCACAACATCACCTATTAAGCCTGTCAGTTCAATGCACCAGACTTAAACCCAAGGGCGCGCCACGGCGGCTTTGGCTTCAAAATTGTCGATCGCTGCGACCTTCTGGAACGTCTGTCCAATATCGTCCAAGCCTTCCAATAAACAGCGCTTTTTGAACTCATCAACCTCAAAGGAAAAAACTGCGCCGTCAGACGTTGAGATTTTTTGTGAGACCAAATCAACTTCCATCCGCGCATTGGCACCTTTTTCGGCATCTTTCATCAATACGTCAACTTGATCTTGAGGCAGAGCAATCGGCAAGATACCATTTTTAAAGCAATTGTTGTAAAAGATATCGGCAAACGCCGGTGCGATTACGCAGCGAATTCCAAAATCTTTGATGGCCCAAGGCGCATGCTCTCGTGACGACCCGCAGCCAAAATTGTCGCCTGCAACGATGATTTCAGAACTGCGATAAGCCGGCTTATTCAGCACAAAATCGGGTATTTCATCACCATTATCATCGTAACGCATTTCATCAAACAAGTTTACGCCCAAGCCCGACCGCTTAATTGTTTTCAAAAACTGCTTAGGAATGATCATATCGGTATCGATATTGATCAGTGGCATGGGTGCTGCAATTCCAGATATTTTTTCAAACTTTTCCATCACAGCATCTCCCTTACATCGGTAAGCCGGCCAGTTATGGCCGCAGCCGCCGCCATTTCTGGCGACATTAAATGCGTACGTCCACCGCGGCCCTGACGACCTTCAAAATTGCGATTTGAGGTGGCCGCGCAGCGTTCGCCCGGAGCCAGTTGATCAGGGTTCATTGCCAGGCACATGGAACAGCCCGCAAGCCGCCACTCAAAGCCCGCTTCTTTAAAGATCGCAGCAAGCCCTTCTTTTTCGGCCTGTGCCCGTACCAAACCAGATCCCGGAACAATCATTGCACGCAGACCGTCTTTGATCTTTTTGCCTTTCAAAATTCCAGCCGCAGCGCGCAAATCTTCGATGCGCCCGTTGGTGCATGAGCCGATAAACACCGTATCTATCTCAATCTCAGACAAAGGTTTGCCAGCCTCAAGACCCATATATTCCAGCGCGCGCTCAACCGCACCGACCTTGCCACCTTCAAAATCCGAAGGCCGCGGCACCACTGCAGTGATTGGCAACACATCTTCCGGGCTGGTGCCCCAAGTGACAACCGGCGCAATATCTTCGCCCCTGATTGTTACAACCTTGTCAAAATGCGCCCCCTCATCGGTGTACAAATTGGCCCAGTAAGCAATTGCACTGTCCCAGTCTGCACCCTTTGGGGCATGGGGACGGCCTTTGCAATATTCGTAAGTTTTTTCATCTGGTGCGATCAGACCGGCGCGGGCACCACCCTCGATTGCCATATTGCAGACGGTCATTCGGCCTTCGATCGACAGATCACGGATCGCCTGACCACAATATTCGATCACATAGCCGGTCCCACCAGCGGTGCCGGTTTCACCGATCACCGACAGCGTGATATCTTTGGCCGTGACCCCGAGGTTAAGTTTGCCGGTAATCTCGACCTTCATATTTTTCGACTTTTTCTGGATCAGCGTCTGAGTAGCCAGAACATGCTCGACCTCAGAGGTGCCGATACCATGCGCCAAGGATCCAAATGCTCCATGGGTTGCAGTGTGGCTATCGCCGCACACTACGGTCATTCCCGGCAGGGTCCAGCCCTGTTCGGGGCCAACAATATGGACAATACCCTGACGCACATCGGAAACAGGATAATAATGAATGCCGAAATCCCGGGCGTTTTGATCAAGGGCTTCAACCTGTACCCGGCTCTCTTCGTTGTCGATACCTTTCGCACGGTCCAGCGTGGTTGGAACATTATGATCAGGAACCGCAATCGTTTTATCAGGCGCGCGTACTGAGCGGCCTGCCATACGCAAGCCTTCAAAGGCTTGCGGGCTGGTCACCTCATGGACAAGGTGGCGGTCAATATAAAGCAAACAGGTGCCATCGTCGGCCTCATCGGCGACATGGTCATCCCAAATTTTATCATAAAGTGTCTTCGGGGCGGTCATTGGGCGTCTCCCGTGGATGTTTGGATAAAGAAGGTTAAGCAGTCTCAAGCCGCTTTATAGTCGTCCGATAACCGACTTTGTTGCACCGAAAAACCGCCAAGGCAGCCGTGCATGTTCGTCAATATCGAAAACTCGGATCATTTCATTTAGATAGTGTGCTTCGCAACACGCTGCAAGGGCTTGTTATCAGCGCAGATGTGATGCAAAGCCCCCAGTAAGCAAAAACGGAATATCTGGAAGCCAATAACAACCACCAGTTCTCTAAAAGCTTGACATTGAGAAGTTACAATCATCGTGCTATATTAAAAGCAGGATACGCGGAGCAATTCCGAGCCACACCTTGAACGGAGGATCTTAATTCTGTCACCAACCTTAGACGCAGCTGCGCCTGCGACCGTAACGATCCCAGTGATGGAATCGCACAAACAGACCACCAGCGAGGGACTGCTGTCTTTGATCGTTTCTTCCCTTGAAGATGACAAAGCAGAAGACATCGTGCAAATTGATTTGCGCGGCAAAACCACGATCGGCGACTATATGGTTATCGCCAGTGGTCGGTCATCGCGGCAGGTCAGCTCGATCAGCGAAAAACTGACCGACCGGTTGAAAGCTCATTTTGGCGTGCTGTGTAAAACCGAAGGTAAAGATACCGGTGATTGGGTCTTGATCGATTCGGGCGATGTAATCGTGCATGTGTTCCGCCCGGAAGTCCGCGAGTTTTACCAGCTGGAAAAAATGTGGCTGCCCACAGGCACCGTCAGCCAATAACCTGCGATGCGCGTTCATATCTGCGCCGTTGGACGGCTGCGCCTTGGCCCCGAAAAAACCTTGATCGACGACTATCGCGGCCGCTTTGACAAAGCCGGCCGCAATTTGGCGCTGGGGCCACTGCAATTTCATGAGGTCGAAGATAAAAAAGGCGGCGGGCCAAGCGCCGAGGCCGTTTTGCTGAACAATGCCATTCCTGATGGCAGCCTGATCTGCACCTTAGATGAACGCGGTAAATTGATATCTTCACCGCAGTTTGCCAGTCTTTTGGCCCAATGGCGCGATCAAGGTCAAAGGGATATCAGCTTTATCATTGGCGGCGCTGACGGGCTGGACCCAGACCTGCGCGCAAAAGCCAGTGCAAGCCTATCTTTTGGCAAAATGGTCTGGCCGCACATGATGGCGCGGCTGATGCTGAGCGAACAATTGTACCGGTCTGCCTCAATTCTTGCCGGTAGCCCCTACCACCGAGCCTAAATCGCTGGAACTTGATCGGGTGGCTGTGAGAATATCACTGCCCAAGCATCACCGGACCAAACACCTAAGACGAACGCTGTCTCGCAACCTTGCGCTTTGTTTTGTCAGATTTGCGCTTGGCCTTGACCAGTTTACGCTTGGGTGGTTTACCACGCCCGCGCGGCGGGCCCTGCGGCAGTGCCTTGTCACGCAGCGTCAGCAATTCAAGTCCGATGCCACCGGTGACCGGCGCGGCCTCAACCAACCGCACCGTGACCGGTTGTCCGATGCCAATGATCAAACCAGTATCTGATCCGGTCAGTGTCGTCGTTTCAGCATCAAAATGGAAAAACTCTCGCCCCAGAGACCGGATCGGGATCAACCCGTCCGCTCCGCTGTCATCGAGCCGTACAAACACACCAAAACGCGCTATTCCACTGATACGACCAGAAAATTCACTGCCCATCCGCTCTGAAAGATAGGCCGCGAGATAGCGATCTGTGGTGTCGCGTTCAGCCATCATCGACCGCCGCTCCGTGGTCGAGATTTGTTGTCCTGTCTGCTCCAGAAAATCGATCTGCTCGGGGCTGAGGCCATCGGCACCCCATCCGTGCGCCGAGATCAACGCTCGGTGCACCACCAAGTCGGCATAGCGCCGGATCGGCGAGGTGAAATGCGCATAACACCCAAGCGCCAGTCCGAAATGGCCAAAGTTTACCGGGCTATAATAGGCCTGCGTCATTGACCGCAGTGTTGAAATATTGATCAATTCAGCTTCGTCGGTCCCAGCCGCCTGATCGAGAAGACGGTTGAGATGAGCGGTCTTAAGCACCTGACCCTTGGCCATGTTAAACCCTGCGGATTGCGCAGTGGCACGCAGACTTTCCATTTTCTCAACCGACGGCTCTTCGTGCACGCGAAATAACAGTGGTTGTTTCTTGGCAATTAAAGTTTCGGCAGCAGCAACATTGGCCAGTACCATAAACTCTTCGATCATGCGGTGCGCGTCGAGGCGTTCACTAAAATTAACCGATTGTACCACGCCATCCTCGCTCAGGATAACCTTGCGCTCGGGCAGATCCAGATTGAGCGGTTGGCGCTGGTCGCGCGCTGTCACCAACGCGCTATAGGCGGCATAGAGCGGCGCAATCACCGTCTCAAGCAGCAGCGCACATTTGTCATTTGGCGTGCCATCTACGGCCGCCTGCACCTCTTGATAGGTCAGCGATGCAGCCGAGCGCATCAAACCGCGCTCAAAACGGTGACTGATTTTAGTGCCTTCGGCATCCAGCTGCATGCGCACGGCAAGACAAGCACGCGGCACGCCTTCATGCAACGAACACAGATCCCCCGACAACCGGTCGGGCAACATTGGTACCACACGGTCAGGGAAATAGCTGGAATTGCCACGAAGACGCGCCTCTTTGTCCAATGCAGAGCCGGCAGTGACGTAATGGGCCACATCGGCAATTGCCACCCACACAATATGCCCACCAACATTGTCGGGAGCGTCATCGGCATGGGCAAAACACGCGTCATCATGATCGCGGGCATCGGACGGATCAATCGTGATCAACGGCATATCGCGCAAATCCGTGCGCCCTTTGAGCCCCGCCGGTTTCATCGCATCAGCAGCCGCAATCACCACGTCAGAAAAACTATTGGGAATGCCGTGTTGGTGAATCGCAATCAATGACACCGCCTTTGGGGCACTTGGATCCCCTAACCGTTCGACGATTCTGGCGCGTGGCAGACCCATGCGGCCTTTTGGCCCAGCCTGTTCGGCCTCAACCAGCTCACCATCTTTTGCCCCACCAGTGGCCCCTGATTCAACCTGCCATTCGCGATCGCTGCCCTTGTCGATCGGCAGGACACGACCACCTTCAGACCCTTTGCGAAACACCCCTAGAATACGCTGCGGGTTACTGCCGATGCGGCGGATCAGGCGCGCCTCATAGTGATGAGCTTCGCCAGTCACAGCACTCAGCTTGGCCAGAATACGTTCGCCCACACCCAGCGCAGGATCCGATTTGCGCGGGATAAACAGCACCACCGGCTCAACGCCTTCGCCCTGCCATTCAAGCGGCTTGGCCAGCACATCGCCATCTGCCGTCAGGCTGTCGACGCGCAATACGCCGACGGGCGGTAATTTATCAGAATCTCGGTAAGCGTTTTTGCGCTTTGGTAGATGGCCCTCTTCTTCCAGCTCTTTGAGTAAGCGTTTGAGATCGATCCGCGCCGCGCCCTTGATGTGAAAGGCTTTGGCGATGTCACGCTTGGCGGTCAACGTGGGGTGCGCTGAAATCCAAGCAAGAATGTCTTTTTTGGTTGGCATTTGGCTCATAGCGCTGGCTTAACATGTTCGTTCGGGGGCGTCATTTTAAAAGCACCGCCCAAAGGCTTTGTGATCATGCAAAATAATCGCTCAGTATACGGCCGTAAATCGCTTTGAGCTGGACAATATCCGCCACTGGCACCTGCTCATCGACCTGATGCATGGTCTTGCCGACCAGTCCAAATTCAACCACGGGGCAATGGGCTTTGACAAACCGAGCATCCGACGTTCCGCCGGACGTAGACAGTGTGGGCGACACGCCGGTCTCGGCTTGCACCGAGGCTGCGACCAAATCAGACAACAGGCCAGGGGCAGTCATAAAACTTTCGCCCGATACAGTCACCTGCAGCGCAATTTCAACGCCGAACGCGGCGCTGGCCCGATCTGCCTCAGTTTGCAGCCAAGCGGTCAGGCTGGCCCCGCTGTGATGGTCGTTAAAGCGGATATTCACCGCACTGCGACAGGCGGCGGGTATCACATTCGTCGCCAGATTGCCGGTATCAACGGTCACCACCGCTAATGTCGAGGCATCAAAGTGGTCTGATCCGGTGTCCAGACTGTGGCTGGCCAAATGGTCCATCAACCGTACCATCGCCGGCAGCGGGTTTTTGGCACGGTGAGGATAGGCGGCATGACCCTGAACACCCGTCGCGGTGAAATGCGCATTAAGCGACCCACGGCGGCCAATTTTAATCATTTCTCCCATGTGATCAGGGCAGGTCGGCTCTCCAACCAGGCATACTGACATCTGCTCCCCCTCTCGCTGCATCCAATCCAGCAGGGCAACGGTGCCATCAATTGCGGGCCCTTCTTCATCGCCGGTGATCGCCAGGATCACAGCGCCCTCTTCGGGGGGGGTTTGGTTTATAAAATCAATTGCTGCCGCAACAAAGGCGGCAACACCCGATTTCATATCCGTTGCACCACGCCCGTATAACACCCCGTCTTTTTGCTCTGCCCCAAACGGGTCAACAGACCAATCATCCAGTGCGCCGACCGGCACCACATCCGTATGACCGTTAAATCCAAAACTGCGCGGGGCGGCTTTGGCCCCCCAGCGGGCAAACAGGTTTGACACCTTACCACGATCAACGCGAGTGCAGGCAAATCCCGCAGCCGCGAGATGACGTTCCAAGACCGCCAGCGCACCGCCCTCATCTGGGGTCACCGACGCACAGCGGATCAAATCAGCGGTCAGTTCAACAGGATCAATCTGGACCATAGGACATCCTCACTTTGGTAAATATTCACGTACAGTCGCGGCCAGCTTATGCGGCGTCTCAATCAGCCCGTCGGCCCCTGCCCCACGCAATTCTGTCAGACCTCCATAGCCATAAGCCGCGCCCAAGGCCTGTATTCCGTTCGCTTTTGCCCCGACCACGTCATAATGGCGATCACCGATCATGATGGCCTGCGCAGGGGTGGATTTGGCAACCGACAAAGCATGGGCCAACAGCGATGTTTTATCCGATCGCGTGCCATCCTCTTCAGATCCGAACTGATCGGTCAAATAGTTGGATATACCAAAATGTGCCGTAATCTTGGCGGCATAACTCATGGGTTTTGCTGTCGCCAGATACATCAGATAGCCCGCATCGCGCAGATCGGACAGCTGCTGCAGAATGCCATCATAGAGCCTGTTTTCAAGATAGCCGGTCTTAGAATAGCGTTCACGGTAAAACGCGACGGCATGTTCCAATTCGTCCTCTGGCACGCCCAACTGGCTAAAACTGTCCCACAGAGATGGTCCGATGATCCAGTTGGTATCGCCGCTTAAGGCCGGCAGGTCCAATTTGCCAAGCGCATAATCAACCGATTTGACAATACCTTCACCCGAATCCGTCAACGTGCCATCCAGATCAAGAAACACCGCCCGCATCATGGGTCTTTGCTATCGCCAAAAAACGGCGTCATCTGGGCGATTACAACTGAATTTTCCGCAAGCGCCCGCGCCATCAACTGGCGTTCATCTGCATCAATCTCATGGCCCTGCGCCTCGCGCTCGGTCAGTGTGCCATAGCCTGTCACATCCAGTGGGGCCAGATCAGCCTGCTTCAGGATGGCCACGGTTTCACGCACCGCCTCGGCCTCGTCTATCCCAGACGAAAACGCCACAAGGGCGCCGCCGGTGGCCGCTTCGGGCAAGCCGTCACCGTCTTTGCGGCCGACCTGCACCAACAAGGTATAGACCTGCTGGCGCGATACTTTCTTGCCGTGCTCCATATCATACACCTCTGGACCAATACCGCTGTCTAACGGCATCTCAACCGGTAATTTATCTGCTCTGACGGACGAAGATCAGTCGCGCAGCAATTCATTGATCGCGGTCTTCGAGCGGGTTTTTTCATCGACCCGCTTCACAATCACGGCGCAGTAAAGGTTGACACCGTTCTTGGAGGGCATAGAGCCCGAAACCACAACAGAATAGGGTGGCACTTCGCCGTACATGACTTCACCGGTTTCGCGATCGACAATCTTGGTAGATTTGCCAATGAACACGCCCATGCCCAAGACGGCCCCTTCGCGCACGATACAGCCCTCGACCACCTCAGAGCGTGCGCCGATAAAGCAATTGTCTTCAATGATCGTCGGGCCGGCTTGCATCGGCTCTAAGACGCCACCGATGCCGACACCGCCAGACAGGTGCACGTTCTTGCCGATCTGTGCGCAGCTGCCAACCGTGGCCCAAGTGTCGACCATCGTGCCCTCATCCACATAGGCACCCAGATTGACGAAAGACGGCATCAGCACCACACCTGGCGCGATAAACGCCGATTTGCGGACAATACAATTGGGCACCGCGCGAAACCCGGCGGCGCGCCACTGATTTTCGCCCCAACCCACAAACTTGCTGTCGACCTTGTCCCACCAGCCAGCCCCTTGCGGACCGCCAGCTTGGGTTTCCATATCTTTAATGCGAAAGCCCAAAAGCACCGCTTTCTTGGCCCATTGATTGACGTGCCAATCCCCATTATCGCGCTTTTCAGCCACGCGCAGGCTGCCGCCGTCCAACGCGTTCAGCGTACGTTCGATTGCCTCTCGGCTTTCGCCGGTGGTGGCCGGAGTGATGGTATCGCGGACGTCCCATGCAGCCTCAATGGCCCGTTCCAGTTCTGCGTTCGACATCTTGAAGCGCTCCTTTGGTATTTGTGAATATGTTTTGCAGCCCTATACCGCTTAGACCAACGTCACACAATGGAGGCTTTACAAAAATGGGTCTGGAGCGGGGTTGGCCCCACAAATCAATACCGCAACTTTTTCACCTTTGGCCGGCGTATAGCCGCCCGAAATCAAAGCTGCCAAAGCCGTGGCACCACCGGGTTCAACAAGTTGCCGCATGTTTTGCCACAATAGGGTTTGCGCCGCAGCAATGGCGCTGTCCGGCACGGTGACGGTTTCAAGGGTCTGTTCGGTCGCCAGGCCAAAACAAATCTGGCCAATACGGCGCGCGCCCAGCGCGTTGGCAGCAATGCCTGACACGTCGACATCCACCGGTGTGCCAGCGCGGGTCGCCGCCTGCAGGGCACAACAGGTCTCTGGCTCGACCGCAACAATTTTGCGCCGACCCTGCAACCAGGCCATCGCACCAGCAACCAAACCACCACCACCCACAGCGATCAGCACTGTATCAGCCTCAAGACCCTGCTCTTCCCATTCACGCATGACACTGCCTTGACCCACCACCGTAGGAACAGCGTCATAGGCGTGAATTTGCATCGCACCCGTCTCGGCCTCATGGGCCTGAGCCGCACCAAAAGCATCGGCGTAAGCCCCGGGCACCACAGACAGCGCCGCGCCACTGCGCTTAATTAACTCTATTTTAGAGGCACCCGCCAGTTCAGGGACAAAAATATGTGCCCGATGGCCCAACCGCTGGGCCGCATAAGCGACCGCCGCACCATGGTTTCCACCAGAAGCCGCAACCAAACCCGCCTCTGGGACATCACAAGACAACAGAGTGTTAAACGCCCCACGCGCCTTGAAACTGCCAGTGTGTTGCAAATGTTCCAACTTGACATCAACCGGCAGTGGCAGACCCAGGTCGATCCCTGTCAACGTCGGTGTACGCCGGATATAGGGCAGGATACGCTGGTGCGCCGCTTTAATCTCAGAGGTCCAGTTCATCGATACGCAATCCTTGTCATCAACCGTTGGAGTGGTATGGCGCTAAATTTGTTGCGGTGGCGGGGTGTCCGCTGCGGCGGTCTTATCTTGTTTGACACGCGATTTGCGGACTTTTTCACTCGCGGATTTCAGTTGACCGCAGGCCGCCATGATATCTTCCCCGCGCGGCCGGCGAATCGGACTGGCATAACCAGCTTTGAAAATAATCTCCGAGAACGCCTCAATCCGTTTCCAATCCGACCGCTCATAGGGCGATCCAGGCCATTCGTTGAATGGGATCAAATTTATCTTGGCCGGAATCCCACGGATCAACTGGATCAGGCGGCGGGCATCGGCATCACTGTCATTAACCCCTTTGATCATCACGTACTCAAAAGTGATCCGTTCAGAATTAGACAATTTCGGATAGACCCGCAATTCAGCCAAAAGCGTCTCGATATTCCATTTGCGATTGATCGGCACCAGCGTATCACGCACGGCATCAGTGGTGGCGTGAAACGATACCGCCAACAAACAACCGATTTGTTCGGCTGTTTTGGCAATTTCGGGCACCACTCCCGAGGTCGACAGCGTAATGCGCCGACGCGATAAACAGATGCCTTCAGGATCCATAGCTATTTTCATCGCATCGCGCACATTGTCAAAATTATACAGCGGCTCACCCATACCCATGAGCACGATATTGCTCAGCAACCGGGTCTCGCTGTTGCGGGTGCGCTCTGCGGCAGGCCATTCGCCCAGATCATCCCGTGCCACCATCACCTGACCGATAATTTCAGCTGCCGTCAGGTTGCGCACCAAACGCTGGGTTCCCGTATGACAAAACGAACAGGTCAGCGTACAGCCCACTTGCGAGCTGATGCACAAAGTCCCGCGATCCACCTCGGGAATATAAACCGTTTCGACCTCATGGCCGCCGGCAATCCGCATCAGATATTTTCGGGTGCCATCGGTGCTGACCTTTTTGGTAACCACCTCAGGCACAGCAAGCACAAACTGGCTGGACAGCTCAGCACGATAATCTTTCGACAGGTTGGTCATCTGATCAAACGACCGAACGCCTTTTTGATAGATCCACTGCCAGATCTGACCGCTGCGCATCTTGGCTTTTTTTTCAGCCAACCCACAGTCAATCAACGTCTGAACCAGTACCGAGCGTGACAAACCGATCAAATTAACTGGCCCCTCGGACAGTTTGCGCGGCAATGTCAGTACATCTTGGGTGATCGGAGCGGAAACGGTCATGTCAAAGCCTATTTAACAAACTTAAAGCGTCGACATACAGCATTCGCCAAGGTTTAGACAACCCTTGTAGCGCTAGTTGCTGCACCGCTTGGCCGCATCATCGACGGCAGCAGTAAAGCCCAAGAGCGAAAACGTGTCTTTTGTAATGGTGCCGCGCGAGGACCGTGCCGATAAAACGGCCGACTTACCGCGTTTCATTGCAGCAACGACTTTCACATCAGCGTCACTGCTTTCGGGCCAAGCCCATTCACCAACAGCAGTGAGCTGAAACTTAGTACCGTCAATATTCAAATCAACGGCAGAGCCTTCGGCAAACGGGTAGCCGCCCGTGAATCCAACTTGACCGTTTACCTTTTCGGTCGGTCGATAGGTTACCATCAACAAAATATCGCTGCGTTTGACCGAGACCACGCGCTTGTCTTTTGTATTAACTGTTTTCTTAGGCGCAGCAACAGCCCAGCACTCTTTTGGATCTGGCTCTACAAACACGCTCCAGTCCGTTTTCAAACCAACCCGGTTATCGCTGGATGACTGTGCCCACACCGCCGAAGATGTCAGTAACATCACCGATACCATGTGAAAAAGATATGCTCTCATCTCTTCAGCCTCCAAGCTAATCTTATTTGGGTAGGGTCTAATAGGACGCGCTGGGTTTGTCACCCAAGAACGACCAAAACCCTATTCCCTTCTCGCTTGTATCTCTTTAGCGTAAATTGGGCGCGGGGCGAAAGCCCCGTTAGTGCAAAAATTCGACAGATTGGATGTTTTTAAATGCTGAATTCAGTTCCATTGGTTGAACTTTGGCGCGGCCCCGTTCGAGAGAGCACACATTTAGGGACCGTCGTTATCTGCGATGATACAGGACAGATCCATCATAGTTGGGGTGATCCGGACCGGATCATCTTACCCCGATCATCTTGCAAAATGATCCAAGCGCTGCCACTGCTCACCAGCGGTGCCGCTGACAACAATGGACTGAAAAGCGAACAACTTGCTCTGGCCTGCGCGTCCCATAACGGCGCGGATATTCACCTCGCGCCAATCACCAAATGGCTGGAAACACTGGGGTTAAAGGATGAAGATTTCCGATGTGGCCCACAAAAGCCCAAAGATAGCACTACCAGACACGCACTGTTGAGGACCGGACAGCCAGCCTGTCAGATTCACAATAATTGCTCGGGAAAACATACAGGATTTCTGACTTTAAATCAATATCTTGGTGGTCATCCCAACTATGAGACTGTTGACCATCCAGTGCAAAAGGCTGCATTTGAAGCCTTTGAAATGACCACGGATGAGACCAGTACTGGGTTTGGTATCGATGGATGTTCCGCCCCCAATCACAGCTGCAGCCTACAGGGGCTGGCACGCGCAATGGCCTGGTTTGCATCGGCGGAAGATCGCTCAGACAGCGCCAGTCAGGCCGCCGTGCGGTTGGTCAATGCAATGAACGCCCACCCCGCACTGGTCGCCGGCGAAGGCCGTGCCTGCACCCAACTGATGCGGGCAATGGGCGGCAGCGGGGTGATCAAAACTGGCGCCGAAGGTGTGTTCACGGCGATTTTGCCCCAGCAGCGTCTGGGAATTGCGCTTAAAATAGATGACGGCACAACCCGCGCAAGCGATGCCGCAATTGCCGCGCTTTTGGTCCATCTTGGCGTCTTGGCGCCAGATCATCCCACAACCCAAATGTATGTTAACGCCCCGCAGCGCAATTGGCGTGGCATCACGACCGGCAGGCTTGGCATCAGCCCGACATTTTTGCCGCAGCTTGCACAGATTTAGACAAACGTCGCACGCGGATAACCTTGGATAAACAACAGCGCACTTAGATCGCAGAAATTTATCCGCACCGAACATTCGGCCGCCACCGCAGGCTTTGCGTGCAACGCCGCGCCAGTGCCTGCAATTTTAAGCATCCCCAAATCATTGGCCCCGTCCCCCACCGCCATCACATCCTGCGTCGAAATGCCTAACTTGTTGGTGATCTCCTCCAGTGCCTGCACTTTGGCCGCACGCCCCAAAATCGGCTCACCAACGGCACCAGTCAATTTCCCACCTTTTACAATCAGCGTATTGGCACGGTTCTCGTCAAACCGCAATTGGGCAGAAACGGCCACCGTAAAGGCGGTAAATCCACCCGAAACCAACGCCGCATAAGCTCCATTTGCCTTCATCGTAGAAACGAGCGCAGCCGCCCCCGGCATCAGCGTAATCCGGTCGGCCAAAACCGTGTCAATCACCCCAACGTCAAGATCTTTCAACAGACCGACCCGTTCGATCAACGCACCGTTGAAATCCAGCTCTCCGTTCATTGCCCGGGCCGTGATCGCTTTTACCCGATCCCCGACACCAGCAACATCAGCCAGCTCGTCAATACACTCTTGTTCGATCATCGTGCTGTCCATATCAGCCAGCAACAGTTTTTTACGGCGACCCTCAGAGACTTGCACGACCAGATCAATCTGCAGTTTTTGCAAATCAGCCCAGACCTGCCACTGGTTTTCAGGCAGGACCTGCAGAGCGAATTCAGCCGCCTCACCAGCCGAGAGCCAATCCAATTGCGATCCACCCCAAGCGCCGTACAGCGCCACGACCGCGCTCGTTTCAAGCCGCCCCGGTTGGGCCATTAGAGTTGCGGTAAACATCTATTTTCTTTCCTGCGTCATACAGGTCCTCACACCAAATTGACACGTTGCTCGGATTAGAAATCCAAATTTTCCACGTTCAGTGCATTTTTTTGGATAAATTCACGCCGCGGTTCGACCACATCGCCCATTAGTTTGGTAAACAGATCATCAGCCTCGGCCACATCATCAACCTTTACCTGCAACAAAGTGCGCGCATCTGGGTCCAGAGTGGTTTCCCAAAGCTGTCCGGGGTTCATTTCACCCAAACCCTTGTAGCGTTGCAATGACAGGCCCTTTTCACCCTCTTTAAGCACCATATCCAACAACCCCAACGGCCCAAAGATCACCTGATTGCGATCTTTGCGTTGCAGGGTGCCTGGAGTACCATAAGTGTCTTGCAGGCTTTTGGTAAAACTGCCGGTTTTGCGCGCCTCACCCGAGCGCAACATCGGCCCGTCAAGCGTCCTCACCTCTTCGACACCCCGTAAAATGCGCGCCAGCCGAATGCCGTGATCTTGTGTGATCCGGCCCTGCCAGCCTTTTTCATATTCAAGCGCAATCATATCCAAACGCTGTGCAACCTTATCAGCAGTTCCCTGCAGATCGGCATCGACAACGCCCGGCACAAAAGCCCCGGCAATGGCTGACTGTTCAAGAATATGGCGAGGGTAATGGGTTGGAAATGCTTCCAGCACGCGTTTGAGCTGTCGGGCCTCCCCAACCACACGTATTAGATCCTGACCGGTGATTTCTTCGCCCGACCCCAACTTGAATACCGTGCCTTCGGTGCCTTGCTGCACCAAATAATCTTCCAGCGAAGCCTGATCTTTCAGATAGACCTCAGATTTGCCACGCATCACCTTATACAGCGGTGGCTGCGCAATATACAGATAGCCACCCTCAATCAGTTTTGGCATCTGCCGATAGAAGAAAGTCAGTAACAGAGTGCGAATATGCGCCCCGTCCACATCCGCATCAGTCATAATCACAATTTTATGGTAGCGCAGCTTTTCAATTTTAAACTCGTCGCGGCCAATCCCCGTGCCCAGCGCCATCACCAGGTTACCAATTTCTTGCGACGACAACATGCGGTCAAATCGCGCCCGTTCCACGTTGAGAATTTTACCTTTCAACGGCAAGACCGCCTGGGTTTGACGGTCACGCCCGGTTTGTGCGGACCCACCGGCGCTGTCACCCTCTACCAGAAAAACTTCGGTTTTAGAGGGGTCTTTCTCAGAGCAATCTTTCAGTTTTCCCGCAAGATAATTCACATCCATTGCGGTTTTGCGCCGGGTCAGATCACGGGCTTTGCGCGCCGCCTCACGGGCAACGGCAGCCTCAATGATCTTACCAACGATGATCTTGGCCTGTGTGGGGTTTTCTTCGAACCATTCGGTCAGCTTTTCGTTCATCAACCCCTCAACCGCCGGGCGCACTTCGGAACTGACCAACTTGTCTTTGGTTTGTGAACTAAATTTGGGGTCAGGCACTTTTACCGACAACACACAAGTCAGACCCTCACGGGCGTCATCACCGGTAAAGCTAATTTTTTCCTTTTTGGCGATGCCACTGGATTGCGCATAATTATTAATCGTGCGGGTCAGCGCACCACGAAACCCCGCCATATGGCTGCCACCATCGCGTTGTGGAATATTGTTAGTGAAAGGCAGGACCGTCTCGTGATAGCTGTCATTCCACCACATGGCGACCTCGACACCAATATCGTCACGCTCACCAGTGATAAATATTGGCTCATCCATCATTGCCGATTTTGACCGGTCGATGTATTTGACAAACTCTTTCACACCACCTTCGTAAAATAGCTCAGTGCGCAGCAGTTCAGCAGGGCGTTCATCTTCGAGAATGATCCGCACCCCCGAATTGAGAAACGCCAATTCGCGCAGACGCTTTTCCAATGTGGCAAAAGAATACTCAAGGTTTGAGAAGGTCTCGGTTGAGGCCAAAAACCGCACTTCGGTGCCCTTGCGCCCAGCGGCATCGCCTAGCACACGCAAATGTTCAACCGTATCACCGCCTTCAAATTTGGCATAATGCTCCTGGCCATTGCGCCAGACGCGCAGTTCCAGCCACACAGACAGCGCGTTGACCACCGACACACCCACGCCATGCAAACCGCCAGAAACTTTATAGGAATTGCTATCGAACTTACCACCTGCATGCAGCTGGGTCATAATAACTTCGGCTGCTGAAACGCCCTCTTCCTCGTGGATATCAACCGGAATACCGCGCCCGTTGTCAGAGACAGAAACGCTGCTGTCAGCATGGATTTTTACCATCACGTGATCTGCGTGACCAGCCAGCGCCTCATCGATACCATTATCAACGACCTCATAGACCATATGATGCAGACCAGAGCCGTCGTCCGTATCACCAATGTACATTCCGGGCCGCTTACGGACAGCATCTAAACCTCTGAGAACTTTAATAGAATCTGCACCGTATTGCTCTGTAGCTTGGTGGCTTTCAGACATTTTCTCACACTTTCATAATTTAATGATTTTATATCCGCTTGAGCAAGGATTGTCACGCGAATCGCCCAGAAAATATATCTGAAACGAACGATCAATTTTTAATGATGCTTAAGAATTTTTTGCAGCCGGCTGAGCACATCCTTTAGACCTGCAAACAAGCTGATCACACGGCCAAATAACCCACCATCCGGGTCAGTTGGCGCGCACAACCACGCCAGACTGTCCCACCGCATCCGTCACCTCAAGATGCAGCGCCCGCGTGCCCAAATCAGCAAATAACTCGGCGCCCGTGCCAGTCATCCAAGCCTGCGCCCCCAAAGCGCAAATCTCATCATACAGAGCTGCACGGCGGTTGGCATCAAGATGCGCGGCAATCTCATCAAGCAACAACAACGGTGGCGCCCCAAAATCATCTTTCAAAGCCCGCGCGTTGGCCAGAATGAGCGAGACCAAAAGTGCCTTTTGTTCACCGGTTGAACACTCTTTGGCCAAAACGTTCTTAGACGCATAAAGCGCCAACAAATCCGACCGATGCGGCCCGATTAAACTGCGACCAGCCGCCATATCACGCCCCCGGTGATCGCCCAGCGCATGCGTCAAATTTTCTGCCATCCCTAATACGCCAAGATCCTCATTTTTCAATTCAAGCGCCGCCGTGGGAAAACTGGTTTCAGCCGCGTCTTGGGCTGCACGCAACTGGGCGACCGCGGCCAACCGGTTGGCATGAAGCCGCGCGCCAAGATCGCCCATCTGAGTTTCCAAAGCCCTGTACCAATGGGCGTCCTGAACTTGATCTTTCAACAGCCTGTTGCGTTCGCGCATCGCCTTTTCATAGCCCAGAGAAATTTCGGCATGATCGGGTAGAAAGCTCAATGTCATACGATCGAGAAACCGCCGCCTACCCTCGGCTCCCTCGATCCACAGCCGGTCCATCGACGGCACCAGCCACAGCACCCGGGCAATCCGCCCCAATGCGGTCTGCGACACCGCCTTGCCGTCGATCCGCACCTGACGCGCTGCCCCCGCCTCTGACCAGATCTCGATTTCATAATGATTTTGAAGACTTTGCAGCAGAGCCGTAATTTTCCAGCCCAACTCTTCGGGACGACGGCTCATGTCTCCTGCACTGGCACGGCGCAATCCACGACCCGGCGACAACAGTGAAACCGCCTCAAGAATATTGGTTTTACCCGCACCATTGTTGCCAAAAAGTGCGATAGGCCGATGATCACATATGATCCGACCCTGCTTGTGCGAGCGGAAATGTGACAGCGTCAGTTCGGCGAGGGCCAGCCCCTGCATCAGCGCAACGTTCTGCGGGTCCGCCTCAAACGCGCATCGGCATAACGACATAGAGCGCAGAGGTGTCGTTGCCCTCACGCATCAAAGTGGGGTCGCCGGAAGAGTTGAACATGAAAACTGCATTTTCACGATCTACCTGACTGGCGATCTCAAGCAAATATTTGGCGTTAAAGCCGATCTGCAAATCCTCATCACCATAGGCAACTGCCAATTCTTCTTCGGCAGCACCGCTTTCAGGTGAATTCACCGACAGTATTAGACGATCTTCAGCCAGAGACAGTTTCACCGCCCGCGACCGTTCGGATGACACGGTTGCAACCCGGTCAACTGCCCTGGCAAATTCCGCGGCGTCAACTTCAAGCTTTCGGGTATTATTTTGTGGAATGACGCGCGTATAATCCGGGAACGTGCCATCAATGACTTTCGAGGTCAGCGTTATATCGGGGGTCGCAAAGCGTACCTTGGTCTCGCTGACAGAAACCGCAATCGACATATCGTCATCTTCGAGCAATTTACGCAATTCACCCACCGTTTTGCGCGGCACGATAACACCGGGCATCTCGCCGGCACCTGCGGGCACTTCAGCATCAATCCGCGCCAACCTATGTCCATCGGTCGCGACACAACGCAGCGCGTTGCCACCGTCTACAGCGGCAATATGCATGTAGACACCATTGAGATAATAGCGGGTTTCTTCAGTCGAAATGGCGAACTTTGATTTGTCAAACAAGCGTCGCAAAACAGAAGCTTTGATCGAAAAATTTGCTGCATAATCCGACGAGGCCATGATTGGAAAATCTTCTTTCGGCAAAGTTGCCAAAGAAAAGTTTGAACGGCCGGCTTCGACCGTGAGGCGACCAGTGACGCCTTCGTCTTCCAAGGTCACCAAGGCGCCATCAGGCAGTTTGCGCACAATCTCGTGCAGCATTACCGCCGAAACTGTCGAAGCCCCAGAGCGCATGACCATAGCCACAGCCTTGTCAACGACTTCAATATCAAGATCTGTGGCGCGGAGCTGTACAGAGCCGTCTTCGGCCTCAATCAACACATTTGCCAGAATAGGAATGGTGTTGCGCCGTTCAACAACCGATTGCGCCTGTGCCAAAGCCTTCAGCAGAATGCCGCGTTCAATGCTGAGTTTCATTGCCTCAATCCTCCCATAGAAAACCTGCAAGGGTGCATTCGCACCATCTCACGGTCGCCGTTCCATGGTTCTCCGATGTAATGGCATGGGCGTCAAGAGAAAGCGGACCACAAGGTCGTAAAGTTCCACTAATGTGAATAAAAAAGATTGCTTTATGCTTCCAAAGCCCGCCGCAGAAGCTCAAGATCTTCTGCAATTTGACCATCCTGCACTTTCAACTCTTCAATCCGCTTAACACCGTGCATCACCGTAGTATGGTCTCGCCCGCCAAACCGCCGACCAATTTCCGGCAGCGAGCGGCTGGTCATATTCTTACTGAGATACATTGCCACTTGCCGGGGGCGCGCATAGCTCCGCACCCGTTTGGGACCAATCATATCCGACAGGCGAATGTTATAGTGTTCGCTGACTTTACGCTGAATTTCTTCAACAGTGATTTTGCGCTCTGACGCACGCAAGATATCAGAGAGGCAATCCTGCGTCAGTTCCATATCAATTGGCCGACCCACCAGCGACGCAAAGGCGAACAATCGGGTCAACGCGCCTTCGAGCACCCGTACGTTGGTGGATATGCGCAATGCCAAAAACTGCAAAACCCGTTCATCAAGCTTAAGCTCCGCGTATTGCGCCCGGTGCTGTTCAACTTTCGACTGCAAGATCCCCAAACGCAATTCATAATCTGTGGGATGCAGATCCACCACCAGACCACATTGCAAACGGCTTTTGATACGGTCCTCTAAACCCTTAATTTCGCCAGGGGCACGGTCGGCTGAAATGATAATCTGTTTGTTTTGATCTACCAGCGCATTGAACGTGTGAAAAAATTCTTCCTGTGTCGAATCTTTGCCAGCGATGAACTGCACGTCATCCACCATTAGAACATCAACTGACCGAAACAGCTCTTTAAAGTCCATCATTTTGCGGTCGCGCAGAGCCTGAACAAAGCGGTACATGAACTGTTCAGCCGATAGATAAAGCACGCTTAATTCAGTTTGACGACTTTGCATTTCCCACGCAATTGCGTGCATCAGGTGGGTCTTACCAAGACCAACGCCTCCATAAAGAAACAAAGGGTTAAAACTGACGGGACCACCTTCAGCCACCCGCCGCGCAGCGGCATGCGCCAATTCATTGGGCTTACCAACGATAAAATTGTCAAACGTAAAGCGCTTGTCCAACGGCGCGCTGGGCAGTTTATCATCGCGCAGCCCAGTCTGCGCCTGACTATCTGCGGCAGCAACCAAACCGTTGGACCCCGAAACCGGGATCGCAGGTTTCCGACCGACGCCGGAATTATGACCCAAAGCTGGCACCTGAAACCTTATCCGCCTAATTTCAGGCGTCTCCGCTCCCAACTGCGCAAGCAGAAGATCACCAAAATTTTGGTCAACATAATTTCCAAGAAAATTGGTTGGAACATCAAACAGAGCTACGCCGTCAAAGACACCGTTGAACCCCAATGGGCTGATCCAATTCACATAATTGTTCTGGCCAACTAAGGATTTGATATTCTGCTGGATGTCATTCCATTTTTCATCTGTCATTCAAGTTTTCCATCCTACAGACATCACACAAAATTATAAGTTACATCCAAAACCGTATTTTCTCAGAGGCTTTCCGCAACCTGCACATCATTTCCCATAATAATGCCCGGCGATCAAAGCTCTGAAACCTTTCTAAAGGCGTTGATCAAAAAGGCATTTTTAACACAAAACAAAGGCTTATGCTTTGGTCAACACCCTTTATAACAATCAAATGAAGCCTCTGTAACTGATTATCCCTTAGCGACCGATCCTTATGCCGAGTCGCTGTGAACGGTGATAACAAAACTCTGAGCGTCTGGGCAACTGATCTTCTAACTTGACTCGGTATTTTAAGAAAAAGAATCTGTGTAATAGAAAAATTAGTGATAAAAACTAAAGAGACGCGGCCAATAAGCCACGCCTCTCGAATTTATAGTTAAAAAATGGATTAGGCGATTGCTTTAACGCGTGACGCCAATCTCGACATCTTACGAGCAGCAGTGTTTTTGTGGTACACGCCGTTCGACACGCCCCGCATCAACTCGGGTTGGGCTGCCTGCAGCGCCGCACTTGCTACGGCTTTATCACCCGTATCAATTGCTTCTTCTACTTTGCGCAGGAAAGTTCTGATCCGCGAACGGCGCGCCGTATTCACGGCATTGCGACGCTCGTTCTGACGTGCGCGTTTTTTGGACTGGGGCGTATTGGCCATAAGGTGTCATCCCGTTTTGGGGTTCAATGAGAATTTGAAGGCCTTCCCTAAGACCGACTCAATCTCAAGTCAACTGGTTTCAGTACTAATATCCAAAACAGCGCAGGAATTTGTGATCAACGGTCCCGGAACTGCGGTTGTCTTTTCTCGACAAATGCGCTCATACCTTCGGTTTGGTCGTCTGTAGCAAATAAGCTGTGAAACATCCGGCGTTCAAACAATAAACCTTCAGCCAACGTCGTCTCATAAGAGCGGTTGACCATTTCCTTGACCGCCATCACGCTGATCTTAGATTTTTCTGCAATTTTCAGCGCCGCCGAATTTGCCTCTTTCATTAGATTTTTAACAGGCACTACCCGGGATACCAGTCCACAACGCTCAGCCTCTGCGGCATCCATAAAACGGCCCGTCAGGTTCATATCCATTGACTTGGATTTGCCAATAAACCGGGTCAGCCTCTGGGTCCCCCCAAGACCGGCAGAAACGCCTAGGTTGATTTCTGGCTGACCAAATTTTGCCGTATCGGACGCTATTATGAAATCGCACATCATCGCCAGCTCGCATCCACCGCCCAGCGCATAGCCTGAAACTGCTGCGATAATCGGCTTGCGGACCCGTTGGATTTGTTCAATTTCGGCAGTAAACATATCGCTTGAAAACACATCGACAAAGCTTTTGTCTCGCATCATGGTGATATCTGCACCTGCCGCGAACGCCTTTTCCGATCCGGTCAGGACGATACAGCGCACCTTTTCATTCGCCTGCGCCGCCGTCAACGCATCACCCAACTCGCTCAGCAGCGTATCGTTCAGCGCATTCAAAGCATCAGGGCGATTTAACTTAATTGTTTCAACGTGGTCTTCCCGCTCAACGATAATCGTTTCATAGGCCATGACGTTTGCTCTCGATTGTTACTCACCCGGCCGCACATATCACGGTTGAATCTATTTTTAAACTATCTTTGACACTGGTCACAATAGAAAGACGAGCGCCCCGATTGCACCACACGGCTGATCACCCCCGTACAGCCATTGCTATGGCAGGTTTCGCCTTCGCGACCATAGACCGCAAAATTATGCTGAAAATAGCCCAGTTCTCCGTCCGCCTGGCGAAAATCACGTAAACTCGAGCCGCCCGCCTCAATGGCCTCCTGCAGCACTTGGCGAATCACCGGCACAAGCGCTGCTACGCGCGCCCGAGACAGATCCGCGGCTTTGCAAAGCGGTGAGATGCGGGCCCGGAATAACGCCTCACAGACATAAATATTTCCCAAACCCGCGATTATCTTTTGATCAAGCAAAGCGGTCTTTATCGGTATTTTACGCCCTGAAAGCGCTGCGCAAAGATAAGATTCGTTAAACGCATTGCCAAATGGCTCCGGTCCAATCTGTTTCAACAAAGGGTGGGCCTCGCCCTGCGCCGTCGACATCAAATCCATAGCGCCAAACCGGCGCGGGTCATTAAACGTAACTCGGGCCTTGTTGGCCATGTCAAACACCACATGGTCATGTTTCGCGGGTGACGGATGTGCATTTACAAAGCGCCCCAAAGGATCCCCCGAGATCAACATGCGGCCCGACATGCCCAAATGCACCAGCAAGGTTTCGCCGCCAGACAGGTCCAACAGGATATATTTTGACCGTCGCCGCAGCGCCAAAACGGTCTGCCCGGTTAGCCGCTGGGCCATGCGCGGCGGGAAAGGCCAGCGCAAATCAGGACGATTGACATGGGCTTGAGCAATCATCTGGCCCTGCATTACCGGCGCAAGACCGCGCATCACTGTTTCCACCTCAGGCAACTCAGGCATCAATTAATCTTTCTAAACCGGCGGGTGCATTGTATCACCCCGTGAGCGCTCTATAAGAAGTGCATAGGATATAAACGGCAAGGCCCGATGAGCAATCAAAGCGACAAAACAACCCATTTCGGATTTGAAAATGTCCCAGAGGCCGAAAAGGCCGGACGCGTGCAAGGCGTTTTTGCCAGCGTGGCGTCAAAATACGATGTTATGAACGACGTGATGTCTGCCGGCATTCACCGTGTTTGGAAAGACGCGATGATGGATTGGCTGGCCCCTTACGGCGGCCAGAGCCTTCTTGATGTGGCCGGTGGCACTGGTGACGTTGCCTTTCGGTTTCTCAAGCGAGCGGGCAGGGGCGATGCCACCGTGCTGGACTTGACCGAACCGATGCTGACCGAAGGCCGTAAACGTGCTGAGGCCGCCCAAATGGAAAACCAACTGGCTTGGGTGGTGGGCGATGCCATGGCGCTGCCGTTCGAAGATAACAGTTTTGATGTCTATACAATTTCATTTGGCATCCGCAACGTCACTCGGCCCGAACAAGCGCTGTGCGAAGCGTTCCGCGTGCTGCGGCCTGGTGGCCGGCTGATGGTGCTTGAATTTAGTCAATTGCCCAATCCGGCACTCCAATGGGCCTATGACAAATATTCCTTTAACGTGATACCAACCATGGGAAAAATGATAACCGGTGATCGCGACAGTTATCAATATCTTGTTGAATCTATTCGAAAATTCCCTAATCAGGACCATTTTTTGTCGATGATCCAGAACGCGGGATTCGAGCAGGCCAAATACCGAAACCTCAGCCTTGGCATTGCCTGCCTGCATTCGGGTTGGAAAATTTAAATGCGCGGGCCGCATAATATCTGGCGACTTATCCGCACTGGAGCCACTCTCGAGCGCACCGGCGCAATGGGTGTCGTTCTAGATGCATTTGACGCACCGGCACATCTGCGCCTGACCGCACACATTCTGGGTTGGCCGTTCAAATGGCTTGGGCTGAAGGGTGATCTGGATATGCCGCCAGCGCCCCGAGCTCTTACCGCATTGGGACCGGCCTATATCAAGTTTGGGCAGGTGCTGTCGACCAGACCAGATGTGGTCGGCGACGAATTGGCAAAGCAACTTACGGTCTTGCAAGATAAGCTGCCTCCGTTTTCCACCGAAATTGCAAAACAAAGCATCGCTCAGGAACTCGGAGAGAATGCCGATGTGATTTTTTCCGACTTCAGCCCCGCTGTAGCTGCAGCTTCAATCGCCCAAGTACATCGAGCGACCCTGCGACAAAGCGGAGAAGAGGTTGCTGTCAAAGTCCTGCGACCAGACATTGAGCGGGCGTTTCGCACAGACCTCGATGCATTTTTTCTGGCGGCACGGATCGTCGAAGTGCTGTCACCTGCCTCGCGCCGCTTGCGGCCAATGGATGTCATCACGCATTTCGAAAGCGTTGTGTTCGGCGAGTTAGACCTGCGATTGGAAAGCTCTGCTGCGTCAGAATTTGCCGCCAACACAGGAAAGGATGACGGATTCACCCTACCTGTAATCAAATGGCCATATTCTAGTCGGCGGGTGATGACGATGAGCTGGGCCGAGGGCGTGCCGATGGGTGACAATGCCGCCATTGACGCTGCCGGCCATGATCGACAGGCACTTAGTACGCGGGTGTTACAGCTGTTTCTCAGCCACGCGCTGCGCGACGGTTATTTTCATGCCGACATGCATCAGGGCAATATGAAGGTTGCGCCAAACGGTGACATCATCGCCTATGACTTTGGCATCATGGGCCATATCGATGAATATACCCGCCGGGTTTATGCGGAGATCCTGTTTGGCTTTATCCGCAAAGATTTTAAACGCGTGGCCGAAGTGCATTTTGAGGCGGGTTATGTCCCGGCCGATAAGGATGTTGACGAATTTGCCCGGGCGTTGCGGGCTGTTGGTGAGCCAATTTTTGGTATGGATGCTGATAAAATCTCAATGGCGCGGCTGCTTAGCTATCTGTTCGAGGTTACCGAACGCTTTGGTATGGAAACGCGCACCGAACTGATTTTATTGCAACGCACTATGGTGGTTGTCGAGGGCGTAGCACGCTCTTTGAACCCGCAGATGAACATCTGGAAAACTGCACAACCTGTTGTCGAGGATTATATCAAGAAAAGTATCGGACCACGGGCTGTTTTGCGCGATCTATCCAATACAGCGCAGGTTCTGGCGCGCTTTGGACCACGCCTTCCCGCACTGGTCGAGGCAGCACTTATCCGGCAATCAACACCAACACCGCCGCCGTACCAAAGCCAACGAAGCAACAAACTTCTCTGGGGAGGAATCGGTTTTGCGGTTGGAATAGTGATATCATTTTTAATTTTGGATAGTTTTTAGCTGCCAATCAGACCAGATTAGCCAATGTCACGCCCATACCGTATTATTTGAATAAACGCACACGACCACAGCATATGTCTAACTGATTCATCAAAAATATTAGGTATATCGTGCAGTATTTTACCCATCTGAACCAATGGATCACCGAACTCGTTAAAGCGTTGTTGCAAACACCACCTGCCTTTGGCCACCGATGATTTGTTAGCGGGTACCAAGACGAGCATAGAATTTTGTCTTTCAGCAAATGCGTTTAAGAATTTTCACGCAGCCCCTTGATTTTATCAAGCAAAACAGTTTGATCACCTGCCAGCGTTAAAAGTGTCTTTTTATCCGCAAAAGTGACTTCTGTGATTTCTGAATACGCCTCAGCATAATTCTCTCCAATGGATTTACCATCTTTAAAACTCTCAACAGAAAATGAATAAACGCCAGCGTCCAAAACCTTCCCATCCGTACCTTTGCCAGACCAGTCAATCGTCTTTGACAGAAGTTCAATTTTCTCTTTTGCCACCTCTTTACCATCCGCATTTTTCACAATCAAAGTGGCGCTGGTGGCCCCTTTATCTGGATTGACAGTCAGCCGAATTGTTGTGCCATCAAAATACCCTTTCTCCTCAATCCGGGCATTTTTTCCAATCAAGCTTACCGTGCTTAGCTTCGCATTATTGACCATTTTTTCCAACAGCGTATTGGCCTTTATCTGCTGCTCAACCTGCGTAAATGTTGCCAATTGAGATGCAAAGTCAGTTGGGTCTGATGGATTCAACGGGTCTTGGTTTTTCGCCTGTGCAGTCATAAGCTTTAAAAAAAGAGTGAACTGTGAGTTTTCTTTCTTGGTTTCTGTCTGATTATTAGACTTTGTACCAGCTCCGGAAGTTTGTGTTCCAATTTCCATTTTTTTCTCCCTAAATTCTCATATCAAGGCCCTCGGCCTGAATAACAATAGTCGCACCATTGTCTGACAAAAGCTCAGGTCCTTCTGTGTCAGCGTCTTGGTCTGGGTTACTTTCTGCATCAGACAAATCACCCTCTGACTGAAACAAGAAATCAGCTGTCCCAAACCCCAATGTTTGAAAATCTTGCTGTAACTGATCAATATTGCGGCGCATCAAATCAAGCGTCTCACCCCGTTCTGCAAGGATTGAAACAATAACTCCTGTTTCTGACACCGCCACGCTAAGCCTCACCCTGCCCAGTTCTTCTGGCTGCAGCGTAATCTGCACCGGCTTACCAATCGCGGCAGGGATATGCTCTGCGATTTGCCGCGTGATTTGTGCCGGAACTGCAGCATGAGGAATGGCGCTCTTTGCAGAGGGTCCAACAGAAATTCGCACCTCGGTTGACAACTCGCCTGATGAGCGGGCATCCCCCATAGTCTCACCCCATTGAAATTGCATCTGCCCCTCAGCGGTCATTGCAGGCAAAGTTGCTATCTGCGCACCCATCTGAAAGGCCTTTGACGTGCTTGAACGAGGGGTTGACGTCGGACCTAGTGCGGTTTGTGCCAACGGTATTGGTGGGTCAGCGGGGATATTCTGTGGTAACGTTGGTTTGGGATCGGCGCGTACACCAGGAAAGCGGTATTGGCCCGATGCCTGATCAGCGCCTAAAAGTGCGTTTGGGCCTAGCGCACCCTTTTGCATGCCATCACCGACAATCAATGGATTGCGATGGATATCGCTGGCTTCCTTTGGCACGGTCGGATTAATAACAGTGCCTTTTGAAACCCTCATCTGTGGATGACTGATCATATTGGGCAGAGCAGCATCCTCACCGTCCAAAGCCTCTGGCCATGCGTCTGGCGCCTGTTTAAAATTGAATTCTGGTTGTTGTAGCAAATCGAACGGATCAAAAATCTGCGAAAGATCCGCGTCCATGTTTGAGATTTTGCCAAATAGGTGTTCAGGCGTTTTCTTGGGCATTTTGGGTTGGCCTTGTACCACATTTGAAACAGACTTTATTGGAGATTGCGATTTGACGATCATTTCTGTTGACATCTATACTCCGCACATTTGCCTGCCCCTGTCTTGATAATCTTTGGCTTTGGTTACGAAATCTTTACCGATTTACCGCAAAAATAAAAAAAATCTTAGAGAAAGAATTGGTGTAATGATTGCGAGCGATGTCCGCCAACAGGCCGTGCCGTCTGGCCCACACAAAATGCCCAAAGCCAGTGCATCAGATCCCTTGCGCGCCGCCGCCGAAAAACTCGAAGCGGGGTTCTGGGCCGAGATGTTGAAATCCGCGCAGCCGGAAGACAATAAAAATTCATTTTCCAGCGGTATCGGGGAAACCCAGTTTGCTTCTTTTTTACGAACAGCCCATGCTGATGCCTTGGTCAGGGGCGGCGGTCTGGGGCTGGCAGAGACAATTTACCAGTCCTTACTCAAGCAAAACAATGAGTGATCTCCCACACTCCAAGGTGATTCAGCACGTCGAAGATGTGCTGGTTGCCGAACGCGCATTGCTGATCACTGGCGACTTCAAAGCACTGGAACGCTTGGAGGCTGATAAGGAAAAAGTCATTGCAGCCATTCGCCCCATGTCTGAAAGGGACCTGCAGGAGCTAAGCCACCTACGCGGTCTTGCCGAGCACAATCAACAGCTTTTTAAACAGGCGCTGAAGGGCATCCAAGACGTTGCAGACAGGTTGGAATCGATAAGAAAAATTGGTGAGACTATCGACACCTATGATCAGACTGGCCGCCGGATTTCAGTTGAAACACAGCAATCAAAAGAGCTTGAAAAACGCGCATAAGATCAGATTTTAAAAAAGTCTTACCGATCTTCATTGCGCCAATTAAGATCCCCTTAAGATATATTTTCACAATATCCCCTTGCATCCAGATCGGATGGCATGGGCGGTTTTGTTTGCTACTCCCATAAAAGTCAGAATGACGAGCGGACCGTTTATTAAAGCGGTTCAAACGTAAAAGCGGCTAAGTAAGGAATGGCAATGTCTAGTATTTTAACAAACACCAGCGCAATGGTTGCGCTGCAGAACCTCAAAGCCATTAATATGGATTTGAGCAAAACCCAGAATGAAATTTCCACCGGCAAAAGTATTTCCAGTGCGTCGGATAATGCCTCGATGTGGGCAATTTCCAAAGTCATGGAAGCCGACGTCGCCGGTTTTTCAGCAATCTCTAAATCTCTTGCATTGGGTGAATCAACCGTCGCCGTGGCTGCGGCAGGCGCCGACAAGATTGTTGAAATCTTGAAAGAGATGAAGGAAAAAATAGTCACCGCAACAGGCGCTAATGTTGACCACTCAAAATTGTCAACTGACGTAACAGCGCTTTCTAACCAGATCACATCAATTATCGGAGCCGCTCAGTTTAACGGCATGAACCTTTTGTCCGACGCGGGCAGTGGTACAGGCACGTCCTTGAAGGTTCTTTCTTCCCTAGATCGAACAAGTTCCGCAGTCACAGCGACAAGTATCACTGTCAAATCGGTGGAATTTACGACTGATTTAGCCGCTGCAGGAACCTTGAGCGTCGCCAATGTTTCTGACGCAAATACAGCGCTGGCCACGATTGAGACACTGATCACAGCTGCCATTAAGGGCGCGGCTGATCTGGGGTCGTCTAAGGGTCATATCGAAGACCAACAAAAGTTTGTCAGCAAACTCGTTGATGCGATGAAATCTGGTATTGGGGCTTTGGTGGATGCGAATATGGAAGAGGCGTCCGCCCGTCTTCAGGCGCTGCAGGTTCAACAGCAACTTGGCACACAATCTTTGTCTATTGCAAATAAAGCGCCACAGATGATTTTGCAATTGTTCAAGTAAAAATCAACGCAATCTGAGCTGGTGGAAGAACGCAAACTTCCACCGCTTTTTACAGTAATCGCCCGATGATCGCGCAGTTTGCGACAATGATGGCGAGATGAAGGAATGGCAATGTCTAGTATTTTAACAAACACCAGCGCAATGGTTGCGCTGCAGAACCTCAAAGCCATTAATATGGATTTGAGCAAAACCCAGAATGAAATTTCCACCGGCAAAAGTATTTCCAGTGCGTCTGATAATGCCTCGATGTGGGCAATTTCCAAAGTCATGGAAGCCGACGTCGCCGGTTTTTCAGCAATCTCTAAATCTCTTGCATTAGGTGAATCAACCGTCGCGGTGGCCGCGGCAGGCGCCGAGAAGATTGTGGATATCCTGAAAGAGATAAAGGGAAAAGTAGTCGCAGCAACGGGCGCCAATGTTGATCACAGCAAAATCAAATCTGACGTAAAAGCTCTAAAGGATCAGATCACATCAATTATCGGAGCCGCGCAGTTTAACGGTATGAATCTTTTAAACACTGCTGGCGGCAACCTAGAAGTTTTGTCTTCACTAAATCGAACATCCAGTGCGGTGACAGCTGCGAAGATTACTGTCAATTCGGTTGATTTTGAAGCCGGCCTAGATCTGACTGGCGTGGACGTTACCGATAAAACAACGGCAGGCACATCATTACCCAAAATTGAAGCTTTAATCAAAACAGCTATCGAAGGCGCGGCTGCACTGGGGTCATCTAAGGGTCATATCGAAGACCAACAAAAGTTTGTCAGCAAGCTCGTTGATGCGATGAAATCTGGTATTGGGGCTTTGGTGGATGCGAACATGGAAGAGGCATCCGCCCGTCTTCAGGCGCTGCAGGTTCAACAGCAACTTGGTACACAATCTTTGTCAATTGCAAATAAAGCACCGCAGATGATCCTGCAATTGTTCAAGTAAAAAACTCAATTTGAGCTGGGGAATACCAAATTCCTCAGCCTGACCAATCCTCGACGCCCTGTGGTCCCACAGTTTGCGTCAATCATGGCCAAATAAAGGAACGAAAATGTCCAGTATCTTAACAAATACAAGCGCCATGATCGCACTGCATTCGCTCAGGACCAGCAACGCCGATCTTGACAAGATCGAAAAACAAATCTCGACTGGAAAAATCATCACAGAGGCATCCGATAACGCTGCTATTTGGGCGATATCGAAGGTAATGGAATCCGACCACCAAAGCTTTTTAGCGATTTCCAAGGGCCTCGCTTTGGGTCAATCTACACTTAAGGTCGCCACTAAAGCGACAGAGAGCACAATAAATTTATTGAAGAAAATGAAGGCTGAAATTATTGCGGCACAAAGCGAAAATACAGATAGGGACAAAATACAAAACCAGCTGGAAGCGCTAAAAGATCAAATTAGATCCGCTGTGAGAATGGCGCAGTTCAACGGGCTGAACCTGTTGGACGGATCGCAGGATCCCGGGATTGAAATATTGTCGTCTATTGATCGCAATTTGACCGGACAAGTCAAAGCAGCATATATTACCGTCCCAACCGACAAAATGCTAAAAACAAGAAATGATACGCCGGCAAAACCACAAGTGTTTCAAACAG
>Ga0209199_1000973_pt1 | contig 36480 bp, 39 predicted proteins | sample COGITO_mtgs_1105_7_FD_184805 | JGI IMG/M metagenome (GOLD analysis project Ga0209199, IMG submission 184805) | Pelagic marine microbial communities from North Sea - COGITO_mtgs_110523 (SPAdes) (version 2) | ecosystem: Environmental > Aquatic > Marine > Epipelagic ... | reverse complement strand
GGATTCTGGAATATCAACTTTTACTGTATTAGAATAAGTTTATACAAGAGATAAAAAGTAGTCTATCTCTTGCTTAGTATTATAAAAATTAATACTGATTCTTATTCCATCTCCGCGCTGAGAACAAATCACGTTTTTTGAAAGAAGTTGTTGATATAATTTATTATCACCCGTGATGTTAAAAATATTTGAATGTGTCGATCTTTTAATGATTTTAGAAGTCAGTAATTTTTTTCTTTTAAGTTTTTCTAAAGCATAAATTGAAAGTGAATTAATTTTTTTTTCTATTTCATCTAATCCAAAATTTGATATCTTGATTAAAGAAAAAAGTAAACTACCAAAATTTAAAGTATCGTGATGTCCAGGCTCAAATAAATTTACAAATTGTTGATGGTCTATTTTAAAGTGAGATTTCTGACATCTATGATTAAAAGAAATAAAACCATTGCCATATCCACCCAACATCCATTTGTAACCGCTACTAATTAAAACATCAATTTTTGAACTTTGAAAATTAAAAAACTGCGTTCCACAAAACTGAGTTCCATCAGCAATAATCAAAATTTGGGGAAAGTCTTTTTTAATTTGTTTAATAAAGGCTAAATCAATCAAAGTACCATCTATATGTTGGACTATGGAAAAAATAAATACATCAGGGTTATATTTATTTATTCCCTTTAGAATTTGAGCTTCTACATCATAATTATTGTCTACAAAATTATATTTTAGACCTGAGCATAAAACTTGATTTATTATACTTGAGTAATCATCTTTTACAATCAAAACAGATTTTTCGGATTTAATAGAATTAAGCAATAGACTTAAACCAATCGAGAAATTTTGAACAAGAAACGTAGTCAAATTATTAGATCCTAAAAAATTATTTATTTCAGTTCTAGTTTTTTCTAACAACATCTCATGATTTGATCTAAATTGACTTCCTCTTTTTAAAAAATCAATTTCATGTTCTTTTCTCCAACTAAGTAATTCATTATACATGAGTCCAGATCTAGCAGTATCTAGATATATTTTATTTTCTAATGCAGGAAATTTCATTGATAATGATTATAAAAATTAATAATGTGATTTAAAATATTATTTTTGTACCTCAATTTACAATTATGCTATTTAAAAATAATAATAGTTCTGACATTAGTGAAGATCAAATTGCATTAATTGAATACGCTCAAAGTAGAATAAAGTCTAAAAGAAGATTGTTTTTTCATTTCTCTTTAATGATTATAAGCATTATCTCTTTATTAACATCTAATTTAATATTTGAGTTCAAAAAAGAAATTGTTTTATTTAATTATCCCTGGTCATATTGGATATGTTCAGTATGGTTTGTTCTTTTTTTGTTTCACTTATTTAATGTCTACGTAACAAATAAATTTATGGGTAAAGAATGGGAAAAAAAGCAAATGAAAAAATTGGTAGAAAAACAACAAATTAAAATTGCTGATATAAAAACTGAACTTGAAAAAGAAGCTAGAATGATTGCAGAATCTCAATTATTTTCACAAAATAATCCAAAAAACACAGTTACCTTAATTGCGGCAGCAAGTGAGAATAATATTATTGGAAAAGACAATAAATTAATTTGGCATTTAAGTGATGATCTTAAACACTTTAAAGATTTAACAAAAGGACATTTTGTTATAATGGGAAGAAAAACTTTTGAATCAATGCCAAAAGCTCTTCCAAACAGAACTAACGTAATTATAACTCGAAAATCAGATTATAAAGCAGAAAACGCGATAGTTGTAAACTCATTGGAAAAGGCATTAAAAGTTGCTGAAAAAGATAATCAACCATTTATTATTGGTGGCGGTGAAATATATAAGTTATCCATTGACATAGCTGATAGAGTGGAATTAACAAGAGTTCACACCTCAATTGAGGGAGACACTTTATTTCCTGAAATAAATTTAGAAAAATGGCGAGAAGTTAAACGTGAAAAAAGACTTAAAGATGAAAAAAATGAATATGATTTTTCTTTTTTAAGGTATGATAAAATCAAATAAATGAAAGCATATATATTTCCTGGACAAGGATCTCAATTTACTGGAATGTGTCATGATTTATTTTTAAAGTATGATACTGTAAAACCTTTATTTTCAAAAGCTGAAGAAATTTTAGAATTTGATATTTCTAAGATAATGTTTGAAGGCTCAAAAGAAGATTTAACCCAAACAAAAGTTACACAACCTGCAATTTTCATTCATTCGATGGCTATTTTAAAAGTTCTTGGAGAATCTTTTAAACCAGACTTAGTTGCAGGTCACTCGCTTGGTGAATTTTCAGCGCTGGTTGCTTCTGGAGTTTTAAATTATGAAGACGGGCTTAAATTAGTTTCAACAAGAGCCAAAGCAATGCAAAAATCATGTGAAAATACAAATGGCACTATGGCTGCAATTCTAGCATTAGAAAATAATATTATTGAAGAAGTATGTGAAGAAATTGAAGGCGTTGTTGTAGCAGCAAATTATAATTGTCCCGGACAAGTTGTTATTTCAGGAGAGATAAACGCAGTTAAATTAGCTTGCGATAAACTAAGTAATGCTGGAGCTAGAAGAGCTCTTATACTTCCTGTTGGAGGTGCTTTTCACTCAGAACTTATGATTGATGCAAAAACAGAACTTTCACTTGCCATTGAACAAGCTTCTTTCAATGAACCTATTTGTCCTATATATCAAAATGTAAATGCTAAAGCTGAAACATCGGTTAAAAAAATTAAAGAAAATTTAATTTCTCAACTTACCTCACCTGTAAAATGGACTCAAAGTGTGAATGAGATGATTAAAAATGGAACAACAAGTTTTGTAGAAATTGGCCCTGGAAAAGTTTTACAAGGTCTTGTTAAAAAAATTGAAAGAAACGTAGAAGTTAGTTTTCCTGAGCTTTAAAAAATTCTTTTACTTTATTACAAATAAATTTGATCTGATCATTGTCTAACTCAGAATGCATAGGTAAAGAAATAACTTGCTCTGACATCATATTAGATATTTTAAAGTTTTCTTCGTTGTAATTAATGTCTGTATAAGCTTTTTGTTTGTGTAATGGAATTGGATAATAAATACCATGAGGAATATTATTATCGTTTAAAAATTTAGAAAGTTGGTCTCTATTTCCACTTAAAACCCTAAGAGTATATTGATGGAATACATGAGATTGACAATCATTCTTTACAATTGGAGTTAGAAGATTTTTATTTTGATTTAATTCATTTGAATATAAAAGAGAAGCTTCTTTTCTTCTCTCATTATAAAAGTCTAGCAGTGGTAATTTCACTGATAATATAGCTGCTTGAACACTATCTAATCTTGAATTTACTCCAACAACATCATGATGATATCTAACATACATTCCATGATTAACAATTCCTCTTATAGTATGTGCTAAATCATCATTATTTGTAAAAATTGCTCCACCATCTCCATAGCATCCTAAATTTTTAGACGGAAAGAAAGATGTTGTACCAAGATCTCCAATAGTACCAGATTTATGTTTAGTATTATTTGAAGAGAAATAAGTAGATCCAATACCCTGAGCATTATCTTCAATCACAAATAGATTATTAGTTTTTGCTATATCCATAACCCGGTCCATATTTGCAACTTGACCAAATAAATGAACTGGAATAATAGCTTTAGTTTTTGGGGTTATCGCTTTTTGAATTTCATCACAATTAATATTAAAAGTTTCTTCTTCTATATCAACCAAGACTGGTTTTAAACGTAATAACGCAATCACTTCAACAGTTGCAGCAAAAGTAAAATCTGAAGTAATAATTTCATCTCCAGGCTGCAAATCCAAACTCATTAATGCTATTTGTAATGCATCTGTACCGTTAGCACAGGGAATTACATGTTTTACATTTAAATAATTTTCTAAATCAGATTGAAATTTTTTGACAGACGGTCCATTAATAAACGTTCCATTTTTAAATATATCTAAAACTGAGGAGTCAACTTCATCTTTAATGAACTCGTACTGAGTTTTTAAATCAACCATCTGTAGTTTTCTCATATTATTAAATTTCTGTAAAAATAAGAAAATACAGAGTTTTAGAATGAATATATTTACAAAATACTAAAACAGTATTTTTGTGATACAATGAGGGTAATCTATAACATAGCTATTATAAAAGTAAGAGCCCTTATGTTCATACTTAAATATTTTAATTCAAAAATTAGATCATTTAACAATGAAAGAAAAAATGTTTTAAAAAATTTAGAGAACAGTGTTTCTAAAAACGATAATCACATATGGATACATGTTGCATCATTAGGAGAATACGAACAAGGTCTTCCAATATTTAAAGAAATTAAATCATTATATAAAAATCATAAAATAATACTTTCATTTTTTTCCTCCTCAGGCTATGAAGTAAGAAAAAACAACTCTATTGGTGATTTAACAATATATCTACCATTGGATTCTCCTTACAATGCAAAAAAATTCATTTCACTACTTAATTTAAAAATGGCATTTTTTGTTAAATATGACTTTTGGCCAAATTACTTACAAAATTTAAAAAATAATAATGTACCCACTTATCTATTAGCCGGATTGTTTCGTGAAAATCATTGGTTTTTTAAATGGTATGGTTCAGGATTTTTAAATTTATTAAAATCATCAATTACTCACTTTTTTGTTCAAAATAAAGAATCAAAAAGTCTATTAGCAAGTTATAACATTACGAATTGTACATTGATGGGAGACTCAAGGTTTGACAGGGTTAATTCTTTACTAAATCAAAATAATGAAATCAAAAATATTAAAGAGTTTATAGGAGACAAAATTTGTTTGGTTGCTGGAAGTACTTGGAAGGAAGATGAATCTATTATGATTAATTCTATAAATGATAATAATGATTTAGCATGGATTATTGCACCTCACCAAATTAATAAAAAACAAATTAAAAAATTTCAAGATAAACTTAAATGTGAAAGTATAATCCATTCTAATTTAAATCAGAACAATATTACTACAGCTAAAGTCTTAATAATAGACTCTATAGGTCTTCTTACTAGACTTTATAGTTATTCTGATATCTCTTATGTTGGCGGTGGAATGGGTAATTCTGGCTTACATAATATTCTTGAACCTGCTATTTTTAAAAACCCTATACTAATTGGGAAAAATTACTTAAATTTTCCTGAAGCCAAAAATCTTATCGCTGAAAATGGAGCTATAAGTGTAAAGGATGCTAAAGAATTTAAACGTATTTTAAATGAGTTAATTGAAAATAAAAGAGAAAGAATTAAAATGGGAGAAATTAATTTCAACTACATTAAATCAAACCTTGGAACTACTAAAAATGTTATTTCATATTTAAAAGAAAGAAAATGAAAACAATAATTCTATCAATTACAATTTTACTATCAATTTCACTAAATGCGCAAAACCCGATTGGAGCTTGGGAAAGAATACATACATCTAATAATGGGAAAGAGTTAAGAAGTATAGTTATTTTTTCTGAGTCTCACCAAAGTATTAGTATTTATGAAAGTGCCACAGGAAAACTAATACATTCAAATGGAGGCACATGGGAATTGGAAGGAAAAAAAATGACTGAAGTAGTAGAGTTTGATACTGATAATCCTGAACGAGTAGGAAACGCCGTAGTGTTTGACATTAATATTGATGATAAATTTTTAGAAATAGTTGGTAGTGAAATGAAATTTCATAAGATTGATAATGGTGCCCCTGGTGAGTTAAGTGGTGCTTGGTTGATGTCAGCTAGAATACGAGATGGCAAAAAACAAGAAAGAGATATTACTAGACCAAGAAAAACAATGAAAATTCTTTCTGGAACAAGGTTTCAATGGATAGCATATAATACCGAATCAAAAAAATTTATGGCAACTGGAGGAGGAAGATATACAACAGAAAATGGCAAGTATCAAGAAGTAATTGAATATTTTTCAAGAGATATTTCAAGAGTGGGGATGAAACTCGAATTTGATTATAATTTAAAGAATGGTATGTGGAATCATAAAGGATATAGTAGTAAAGGAAATCCTATTAATGAAATATGGACACTTAGATAAATTAGCTATCTCTACTAATTTAAATTAATTTTATAAAAAATATAAATGTCAAAAAAACCTCTAATATTAGTTACAAATGACGATGGAATTTCAGCTCCAGGAATTAGAACATTAATTTCTGCAATGAATACAATAGGTGATGTAGTAGTTGTAGCACCTGACAGTCCACAGTCTGCAATGGGACACGCTATAACTATAAATTCAACTTTACATTGTAACGCAATAAAAATTGACGACGGACCTCAAAAAGAATATTCTTGCTCTGGAACTCCTGCTGATTGTGTAAAATTAGGAATTAATGAAATTTTAGACAGAAAGCCAGACCTATGTGTTTCTGGTATTAATCATGGATCAAATTCTTCTATTAATGTAATATATTCGGGAACAATGAGTGCAGCTGTAGAAGCAAGTGTTGAAGGAATACCAGCAATAGGGTTTTCATTATTAGATTACAATTGGGATGCAGATTTTAAAACTATAAAAGAACATATAATTAATATTACTAAAAAAGCTCTAAAAATGGGTATTCCTAAAGGAAATGCATTAAATGTAAATTTTCCAAAGTTAAAAGGGACAGATATAAAAGGGATTAAAATATGTAGACAAGCAAATGCTTATTGGGTTGAAAAATTTGATAAAAGAAAAAATCCTCAAGGAAAAGAATATTATTGGCTCACTGGAGAATTTATAAATAAGGATGAAGGACATGATTCAGATGAATGGGCACTTAAAAATGGATTCATTTCAATAGTTCCTGTAAAATTTGACATGACTGATCACAATAATATAAAGAAAATAAAAAACTGGGATTTCTAAATTAATGAAATATTACATAATTGCTGGAGAAGCGTCAGGTGATTTACACGGATCTAATTTAATAAAAGAAATTATTGAGTTGGATCCAAATGCAGACATTAGAGCCTGGGGAGGTGATAAAATGCAAGAAGCTGGAGCTAAAATTGTAAAACATTTTAAAGATTTGGCATTTATGGGTTTTTATGAAGTTATAATAAACATAAGAACTATTCTAAAAAATATAAGCTTTTGTAAAAAGGACATATTAGAGTTTAGTCCTGATAAAATTATATTTATTGACTACCCTGGATTTAATATGAGAATCGCAAAATGGTCAAAAAAATATAAGTTCGAAACTATATATTACATAGCTCCTCAACTTTGGGCATGGAATGAAAAAAGAATAAAAGAAATAAAAAAATATATCAATTCTTTATATGTCATTCTTCCATTTGAAAAAGAGTTTTTTGAGTCTAAACATAATTATCCTGTTAAATTTTTAGGACATCCATTAACAGATAGTATTTATAATTTTAAAACAAATAATACTTCACCAAACAAACTCATAACAACTGATAAAAAACCAATAATTGCAATTTTACCTGGAAGCAGAAAACAAGAAATTAAAAAGATTTTAAATACGGTAATTGAAACAGTTGAATATTTTAAAGAGTATCAATTTATTGTTGCAGGAGCGCCAAATATAGAACTTAGCTATTACACATCAATTATTAAAAACAAAAAAATAAAAGTAATTGAAAATAAAACTTATGAACTTCTATCTGTTTCATATGCAGCTATAGTAACTAGCGGAACAGCAACTCTTGAAACAGCATTATTTAAAGTCCCCCAAGTTGTTTGTTACAAGAGCAGTTATTTTAGTTTCGTTATAGCTAAATTGATAGTAAATATTAAATACATTTCGCTTGTCAATCTTATAATGGACCAAGAAATTGTAAAAGAATTGATACAGCATGATTGTAATAAAAATAAAATTACTAAAGAACTCAAAAAAATTCTAGATTTAAACCACAGAAAATCATTGAAAGTTAAATATGATGAATTAACTTCAATTTTAGGAAACTTCGGCACAAGTAAAAGAGTAGCTTTAGATATAATAACAAAATAGGATTGTGAAAATTGATGGCATAGACAAACAAATAATACTTGAGTTAACCAATAATTCTAGAACTCCTGTACTTGAAATATCTAGAAAAATAGGTATTTCAGGTGCTGCAATTCATCAAAGAATAAGAAAACTTGAGGATTCTGGCCTAATTAGTGGTCATCATTTAAAATTAAATCCTAAAGTGCTTGGCTATTCAACACTCGCATTTGTAGGTGTATATTTTGACAAAGCCGAAAGAAACTCTGAGGCTATAAAATCAATGAAAAACATTCCTGAAATTTTAGAATGTCACTACACCACTGGTAATTGGAGTGTCCTTATAAAAATATTATGTAAAGACAACGAAGATTTAATGCTCATATTAAACAAGAAAATTCAATCAATTAAAGGTGTTTCAAGAACAGAAACTTTTATTTCATTAGAACAACAGATAGATAGGCAAATTACTATTTCTTAGACTTTATTATAAAAAATAATATAATTAAAGTTAGTAGTATTGAAACAAAATTACCAACTATCATTGATAAACTTTCCAAATTGACACCGTGTATAAACCATAAAAATACACCTGAAACATATAAAAGATAAGTAGTAAGAGATAAGCCTTCAACTGATTTAGTTTTCAAAACCTTAAATACTTGTGGAATAAAAGCGATTGTTGTTAAAAATGCTGCTACAAAACCTATTACTTCACCTCCATTAAAAAGGAAATCTAACATACTATATTAATTATTTTTCCAGGAACAACAATGATTTTTTTTATTTCGCGCTGACTAAGATATTTTTCTAATCTTTCATCTTCTTGTAAGGTCTTTTTTATTTCTTCTACTTCCATTGAGGCTTCTAAGTTTAATTTAAACTTCATTTTGCCGTTAAAAGAAACAGGGTACTCAAATGAACTTTCTTTAATAAATTCAGGATTGAAAACAGGAAAAGGTTCGAAAGATATTGTGTTTAAATGACCTAGTTTATTCCAAATTTCTTCGCAAATATGCGGAGCAAATGGAGACAATAAAATAGTTAAGTTTTTTAAAACATATAAATTATTACACTTCTGTGAGCTTAATTCGTTAACACATATCATAAAAGCACTCACAGATGTGTTAAGCGAAAAATTATTAATATCCTCTTCAATTTTTTTAATTGTTTTGTGTAAAATTTTTAAACTTTCTTTTGAGGGATTGTTATCGTCTACATAAAATTTGCCAGTTGAATGAAAGAGATTCCAAAACTTTTTCAAAAAAGAATATGTTCCTGAAATACCAGCAGTATTCCATGGTTTGGCTTGTTCAATTGGACCTAAAAACATTTCATATAATCTGAGAGTGTCAGCCCCATAATCATTACAAATTTGATCAGGATTTATAACATTATATTTAGATTTTGACATTTTTTCAACTTCTCTATGCACTATAAATTTGTTGTCAAGAGATTCAAAATGTGCATTTTTAAATTGAGGTTGCCAATTTCTCAAAGCATCCAAATCTAATTCGTTATTTGTATTTACAAATTGTACGTCAACATGTATGAGTTGAGTCTTAACATTTTTAACTATTTCTTTTGAAAAATAATTATCTGTTCCGACTTCCCTAGAAATGAAAGCACTATTCCCTAAAATCATTCCTTGATTAATTAATTTTTTAGCATAATCCTTCACAGGAACCAAATCCAAATCGTATAAAAAATATTGCCAAAATCTTGAATATAATAAATGTCCAGTAGCGTGTTCACTTCCACCAATATAGACATCAACTTCTTTCCAATAGTCTAGAGATTCTTTTGATGCAAATTCTTGATTGTTATTTGAGTCCATGTATCTATTAAAATACCACGAACTTCCTGCCCAACCTGGCATTGTATTAAGCTCTAATCTAAAAACAGACTTGTTATCAATTAAAGAATTAGCAACAACTTTATTATTGATAGTGTCCCATGCCCATTCTTTTGAATTACCCAGCGGAGGTTTGCCATCTTCAGTTGGTAAATACTTGTCTACATCAGGAAGAGCTACAGGCAGATGTTTCTGATCGATCATTACAGGTGAATTACCCTTGTAATAAACAGGAAAAGGCTCTCCCCAATACCTTTGTCTACTAAAAACAGCGTCTCTTAGTTTATAATTAATCTTACGAACTCCTTTGTTAATCTCCTGTAATTTATTAGTTGCTAAATTTAAACCATCCTTAAAATTTAAACCATCTAAGTCTTCTGAATTAGTAAGAACAAAATCTTCTTTACTTTGAAATGCTTCTTTTGAAATATCCTTGTCTAGAAAAATATTTTTTATGGGAATATTAAAAAATTTAGCAAAATTATAATCTCTTTGATCTCCACATGGAACTGCCATAACAGCTCCTGTTCCATATCCAGCTAAAACATAATCAGAAATCCATATCTCAAGTTTCTCATTATTTAAGGGATGAATGGCGTAAGCCCCAGTGAAAACTCCACTAATTGACTTAACATCTGACATTCTTTCTCTTTCGGTTTTTTTAGCTGATTTTTCAATATAATTTTTAACAGATTCTAAATTCTCATCTTTTGTTATATGCTTAACAAAAGGATGTTCAGGAGCTAAAGTCATAAATGAAACTCCATATATTGTATCTACTCTTGTTGTAAAAACTTCGATTTGTTTATCAAAATTTTCAACATCAAAACTGACCATCGCACCTTCAGATTTACCAATCCAATTTCTTTGCATCTCTTTTAATGGTTCAGGCCAATCTATATCATTTAGTCCATTCAATAACCTTTCAGAATAAGCGGAAATCCTAATACTCCATTGAGTCATTTTTTTTCTTAATACTTCATGACCTCCTCTTTCAGAAAGTCCATCAATTATTTCATCATTAGCTAGGACAGTTCCTAGTTTTGGGCACCAGTTTACATCTATTTCAGACAAATAAGCCAACCTATAGTTTAATAATATTTCTTCTTTTTTATCTAAGCTATAGGAATTCCAGTCTTTAGATTCAAAAGTTTTGATAACATCACTTTGAGATGCATTAATCTTGGAATTACCATTTGACTCAAAAATTGAAATTAATTCTTTTATGTCTTTTGACTTATTATTATCAATGTCGTACCAAGAATTAAAAAGTTTTATGAACATCGATTGAGTCCACTTGTAATAGTTTTTACTTGAAGTTCTTATTTCTCTAGACCAGTCAAACGAAAACCCTAAGCGATCTAATTGCTCTCGATATCTTGAAATATTTTCATTTGTAGTTTGCAAAGGGTGTCTACCAGTTTGAATAGCATATTGTTCTGCTGGAAGTCCAAAAGAGTCATACCCTTGAGGATGTAGCACATTAAATCCTTTCAAGCGTTTATATCTTGAATAAATATCACTAGCAATATATCCAAGTGGATGACCTACATGAAGTCCAGCACCAGAGGGATATGGAAACATATCTAATACGTAAAACTTTGGAAGTGTACTGTTATTTTCAGCTTTGAAAGTATTATTTTCAGCCCAAAATTTTTGCCATTTATTTTCAATGTCTTTGAAGTTGTACAACATACCTATATTAAAAGAAACAAAAATACATTTATTGTACGAATAGGAAAAGTTTAAATCACAGAACCTGATGAATTAAAAAGGTTTAGTATTTTTACAAAAACATAATATAATTTTAATTGGCTATTTCTAAAAACAAAAGACTTCTATCATCTTACTTTTCAGTAATCTTAAGTGTTTCTATTGTTTTATTTATGATGGGTGCTTTTTTTATAATAGCGTTCAACGCTAAAAAAATATCTGATGATTTTAAGGAAAAAATTCCTATTACCATCTATTTAAAAAATAATGCAAAAAAAATTGAAACAGAACAGCTGATCAAAAAATTAAATCTAAAAGATTACACTAATTCAATTAGCTATATATCAAAAGAAAAGGGAGCTGAAATGTTGATAAACGAAATAGGTGAAGACTTTATTGAGTTTTATGGAACAAATCCACTTTTAAATTCTATTGATGTATTTCTCAAATCAGAATTCGTGACAACTATAGTGTTTGACGAAATAACAAACGAACTAAACAACACGGACTTTATAGATGAAATTATATTCGATGCTCCATTAATATCACTGATTAACGATAATATTAATAAAATTAAATATTGGATTTTAGGTATTGCTTTATTTTTTCTAAGTATTTCAATTGTTGTAATTAATAGTTCTATTCGACTTTCAATATATTCAAACAGAATAAATATTAAAACCATGCAAATGGTTGGAGCAACAAGGAGGTTTATAAGAAAGCCTTTTATTAACACACATGTTAAATTAGGTTTAATCGGTTCTGTAATAGCTGCTATTATGTTAAGTTTATCTTTATATTATATTCAAAATTATTTTGAATACTTCAATTTTGAGTCGGAGATTCCATTGATTGTGTCAATGTTTGTTGCAATTTCAGTTTTTAGTGTAATAATTACCTATTTATGTACTTATTTTGCTACACAAAAATTTTTAAAAATTAAAATAGAACAACTTTACTAATGAAAAAATCAAATAAAAAAACATTTGTATTTGGGAAGAAAAATTATATCACTATGATCATTGGATTGGTATTCATTACACTTGGTTTTATTCTTATGTCTGGTGGCGGAAGTGAGGATCCTAATATTTTTAATCCTGAAATATATAATTTTAGAAGAATTAAACTAGCCCCTACTTTAGTTTTAATTGGTTTTGGAATTCAGGTTTATGCAATTTTACTTAATCCCAATAAAAAATAAATGGATTATTTTGAATCGATTATTCTTGGTATTGTCCAAGGGTTGACGGAATTTCTTCCTATATCTTCAAGTGGACATTTAGAAATTTCAAAAGCAATTTTAGGTAATGATTTTTCAAATAAAGAAAGTTTACTCTTTACAATCGTTTTACATTTTGCTACTGCTCTTAGTACAATCGTGTTTTTTAGAAAAGATATCACTGAAATTATTTTAGGCTTATTTGATAAAAAAAATAAAGAATCCTCTAAATTTTCAATTTCTATAATTATATCAATGATTCCTGCGGTACTTATTGGTCTTTTTTTTGAAGAAACGATCAATTCTTTTTTTAATGGAAATTTACTTTTAGTCGCTGTAATGCTATACGTGACTTCTGTTTTATTATACTTGTCAGATGTTATAAAGCTCGATAAAAAAGAGATTAGTTATAAAAATAGTTTTATAATTGGTTTAGCTCAAGCTATTGCAATTCTCCCAGGAATATCTAGAAGCGGAGCTACTATTGCAACAGCAGTAGTTATTGGAATAGATAGAGAAAAAGCTGCTAGGTTTTCATTTATAATGGTTATCCCATTAATTTTTGGCAGTATGGCCAAATCGATTATTGATAATGGAATTATATTTGAAAATTTTAATTTATTATCAGTTTTACTCGGCTTTATCTCAGCTTTTATAACAGGTCTTTTAGCGTGTAAATGGATGATTTCTTTAGTAAAAAAAAGTAAATTATATTATTTTTCTATTTACTGTTTTATAGTTGGATCTGTTATTATTTTTTATTCTTTAAAAAATGGAATTTAACAGAGAATCGTTTTTCGAGGGTGAAATTCTATTAATTAACAAACCATTAAACTGGACATCATTTCAAGTCGTAAATAAAATTAGATGGTTAATTAAGTCTCGATTTAATATTAAAAAAATAAAAGTTGGTCACGCCGGTACTTTAGATCCTTTAGCTGAGGGGTTACTTATAATTTGCACAGGAAAAATGACTAAAAAAATTCATCAGTTTCAAAATTTAGATAAAATATATACAGGTAAATTCTTTTTAGGAGCTACTACACCTTCTTTTGATTTAGAAACAGAAATTAATTCAAAAAAATCAATTAAAAATATAACTGAAAAATTAATTTCAAAAACTTTAAAGAGTTTCAAGGGAAAAATAACTCAAACCCCACCAATATTTTCGGCAATAAAGCATAATGGAAAAAAACTATATGAATTTGCTCGTAAAGGAGAAACCGTAAAAATCAAGGAAAGAGAAGTTTTAATTTCTGAATTTTTAATAACAAAATACCAGCTTCCTGAATTAGATTTTCTTGTGCATTGTAGTAAAGGGACCTATATAAGATCATTAGCTAATGATTTTGGAAAGGAATTAGAATGTGGAGCCTATCTATCAAAATTAACCAGAACCGCTATTGGAAGTCATCTTTTAGAAGATTCTATTTCAATTGAAGATTTTGAAAACAATCTAGGTCAAATAGTTTAAAAACTGTTTCCTGCTTATTTCTTCAGCACCTAAAGATTTTAGGTGAGCACTTGGGACTTGACAATCAATCAATTTATACCCGTTTTTATTTAATTCTTTAATTAAATGAATAAAACCAATTTTACTTGCATTATTCTCTTTACTAAACATACTTTCTCCGCAAAAAATATCACCTAAATCAATTCCATATAGCCCACCAACTAATTCAAAATCTTTCCATACTTCTACTGAAAATGCATGACCCTCTTTATGTAATAGATTATAAGCTTTTTTTAAACCATCAGTGATCCATGTACCGTTTTGACCAAATCTTTTAACTTTTGCACAACAATCAACAACTTCATCAAACGATTGATTAAATGTAACTTTAAAACAATCGTCTTTTAAAATCTTTTTAGTTGATTTAGAAATTTTTAGCTTTTCTGGAAATAAAACCATTCTTGGATCTGGACTCCACCAAACTAAATAATCATCACTTTCAAACCAGGGGAAAATTCCTTGCTTGTAGGCTTTTAATATTCTTTTAGGGTTTAAATCTCCTCCAATAGCGACGACACCATCATTATTTGCAGTTAAAGCTGATGGGAATATATGTTCACTATTTAATTGATGCATTTATTTATTAAAAAGGCAAATCGTCAGGCTCGTTATCACTTATATTGTCTGCTGGTTCAAAAGCATCTGCTGGAGGAACAGGCGGAATATTTGATTCTGAATCATCAGAGGTTAATTTTTCGATTCTCCATCCTTGAATTGAGTTAAAATACTTTACCTCTCCTTGTGGACTTTCCCATTCTCTTCCTCTTAAATTAATATCAACTTTTACTGAATCACTAACTTTATAAGAGTTTAAAATATCACATTTATCTTGAATAAATTCAATTAAAAGATCTTGTGGGTATTGTTCTTCTGTCGTTACAACTAATTCTCTTTTTCTAAAACCGTTACTTCCGTATTCTTTTGTTTCATTAATTAGTTTGATTTTTCCTGTAATATCCATTTTATAAATTATTTTTTTACAAAATTAAAGAATTTTTAGTCCTTATTTTAAGTAAATAAAAGATTTATAATCAATAATATTAACAACTTGAACAAATAAGAAAAAAACAAACTTTCTACAAGAATGATTTAATCGATTTAGCTAGATCCTTAAAATCTTTGTCAGACATTTTAATTTTCTTTTTAAAGGTAATATCCTCCATTGAACTTAATGGGACTAAGTGAACATGTGCATGAGGAACTTCTAATCCAATTACAGAAATACCTATTCTCTTACAAGCAACCGCTTTTTTAAGGGCTTTTGCAATTTTGTTAGAAAAATTCATCAAATCTTGATAATCTTTGTTCTCTAAATCAAAAATAAGATCAATCTCTTTTTTAGGTATACAAAGTGTATGACCAGCTGAGTTAGGATTGATATCTAAAAAGGCAAAACAATTGTCAGTTTCTGCTATTTTATAACAAGGAATTTCTCCGTTTATAATTTGAGTAAAAATTGAATTCAAAATTTATCTTTCTATGGAAATGATTTCAAATTTAAGAGTGCCACTTGGAACTGTAACTTCAGCAATTTCACCTATTTTTTTACCTAAAAGACCTTTGCCTATAGGTGAACTAACAGAAATTTTTCCTGATTTTAAATCAGCTTCACTTTCAGCAACCAATGTGTAATTTAATTGCATCTGATTGTTTAAGTTTTTAATAGTCACCTTGGAAAGTACTAAAACTTTGCTAAGATCCAATTGAGATTCATCTATTAATCTAGCATTAGATAAGACAGCTTCTAATTTAGAAATTTTCATCTCTAACATTCCTTGCGCCTCTTTTGCTGCATCATATTCTGCATTTTCACTCAAGTCACCTTTATCTCTGGCTTCACCAATAGCATTTGAGGCTTTTGGTCGTTCTATATCTTTTAGATGATTTAATTCATCTTTGAGTTTTTTTAAACCCTCTTTCGTGTAATAAGAAACATCACTCATAATCATTATTTTAAAACAAAAAATCCCTATTAATATGGGATATTAGGTAAATATACGAAATTATTAAATCTATAAATTTTTAACTAAATTCATAAAATTATGAATTACATGAAACACGTATTAATTTTGATTGTTATTTTAATATGTTCATGTTCAAAAAATGAAATAAACAGAAACCCATATCTTCAAAATATTAGTTTTGAAAAAACAATAAATCTCAATTTACCACAATACGACGATTTAAATTATAACGGAGGGGCTGTCTATTTAAACTCTGGAGGGATAAAGGGGTTAATCTTATTCAATTTTAGTAACCAGATATTTGCCTGGGAAGCAAGTTGCCCTAATCAGTACCCTTCATCATGTTCAACTATGAAAATAGACGGAGTACAAACAGTTTGTAATTGTGATGATTATAAATACAGTTTAGCAACTGGACAATTGCTTTCAAGCTCAGAAACAAATTCCTACCCTATGAAATTATATTTTTCTGAAAAAAATGGTAATTCAGTCCGAATATCGAACTGAATTACCAAATAATATTAAAATTTATAGTTAAGACCAAAAGAGATGTTTCTTCCCATTTCGTGGATACCCATCTTTTTAAATCTTGACAAATGATCGTAGTATTCTGTATCTAATAAATTATTAATTGACCAGACAAAACCTAAATTATTGTTAGTAAGGTTAAATTCATGACTACCTGAAAGATTCATTAGAAAGTATGAATCTGTTTCAGTTTCAAACTGTCCAACATTATTTTGTTTTCCTTTAGAAATGATACTAACCTTAAAGTTGTTGCTATCAAAATCTAAATTAAACGCATGTTTGAAAGTAAAAGGCGAAATAAATGGCAAGTAACCACCCTCTGCTTTTTCTCCCGATACATACTCAAAAGAGGTTTTATAAGAAAGCCAATCTAATGATGTAGATTTAGAAAAATAAAGTTCACCACCCATTAAAGAAGCATCAGCTTGAGAATAATTATAAACAGGCATAGAGCTCATTGTTTGTCCCGTTGGCTCTAAATAGATATAGTCTTGAACAGAATTATAGAAAACATCTAAACCAAAACTGGAATCTGAACCAAAAGAGGATATAGAAATTTCAGTTTGAAAGTTTTTCTCCTCGTTTAAATTTCTGTCACCTATTTCATATTGAGCAGTTCCGTGATGAACTCCATCTGAAAATAACTCTGAAAGATTAGGTGCTCTATAACCATTTGAAAAGTTAAGTCTAAAAATTTTATTAGTTGAAAAATCTCTTTTAAATCCTAAAGAAGCATTTAAACTATTATAATTCTTGTCAAAATCAGATGTAGTTATCTTTCTATTATCAGTTCTTAAACCAATTAAAACATCCCATTTTGAAGCGTGTATATGAGATAAAGCATAAACACCAAAATCTCTTTTATCAGCATCAGGTATTAATTCTTCCTCTCCATAATTAGTATTAGTTTGCGACAAAATATTAGTTCCGAAAACTAATTCAAGTTTTTCAGATTTTGGAAAAATATATTTTAAATCAAAAGTTGTCGTTTCTAAATCCATATTTAATGCTGGTCCCTCTCCATGTTCGTCGTGATCATCGTCGTGATCGTCATCGTCATGATCGTCATCGTCGTGATCATCATCGTCATGATCGTCATCGTCGTCATGATCATCATGTCCCTCTTCTTCGTGATGTCCAAATTCCTTTCTTTTGTTTGAGCTAAAACCTAATGTAAATTCAATCTCAGATCTATTTTCAAACAGGAATCTGTTTTTCCAACTAATCATAGTGTTTGTTAAGTCCTGATAGCTTTTCTCTTCCTCATGTTCTTCATGATCTTCATCATGATCTTCATCGTGATCGTCATCGTCGTGATCGTCTTCATCATGATCGTCGTCGTCGTGGTCATCATGATCATCATGATCGTCGTGATTTTCCTCACCATGAGGAATTCCAATTTCAGAGTCATTAATATTAACTCGTAAATCAGAAATAAAATTATCTGAAGTGTAACCTAATCCAAATTTTAAATCACTATTCTTAAAGTAAGTATTTTCTACTTCACCATCAGGAGTGTTAAAATCCTTGTTATCAACAAGACTGGCTTGAACCAAATAAGACAATTTATTTGAACCTCCTTTAATGCCTAAATTAGTTTTTATACCCTGATAATTTGAATTATATATAGTTCCAAGCTCTATTTCAGAGCCTTCTCCTTTGTAATATGAATCTGGATTAACGTAAAGAACTCCTCCAATTGCATCAGATCCATATAAAACAGACATTGGGCCTTTAATAACTTCAACTGATCCAACTCCAAAACCTGAAATTTCCATTCCATGTTCAGCTCCCCACTGCTGGTTTTCAACTCTCATAAATTGATTAAAAACAGTGACGCGATTTGATGACAATCCTCTTATCACAGGTTTTGAAATACCAGGACCTGTAGAAATTATAGATACTCCTGGAATTTCTTGGATTGCATTTGAGAAGTTTAGCCTTTTTATATAGTTTAAATTGTTTAAGTTTAACTTACCTACATTAAGTACATTGTTTTTTACAGACTCTTTGAAGGGAGTAGACACTACAACCTCGTTAAGATCAACAGAAATTATAGAATCGTTTTCTTGATTGTTTTGGGCTGTAATTTTATTTGTGCTAATTATTAGCAATGCCAATAAGGCAAATTTTATAATATTTTTCATTTATTTTATTTATTTATTTTGATTGATTTGATTGATTAAATTATGCAATCAACCGGGGGACCTCTAGAATCAAAATAATTTAAATAATTTGAAAAAACTATATAATTATAAGTCGTATTGTTCTTATAATTAGTTGAAAATTCGTTAAATGAATAGTTATTAGTATTAGAATTAAATTCAATATCTAACCTAACAAAATCACATGTACAACAATCTATTTCAGCTTCATGAAAATGAAGGGTTTGTTCGGAACACGTAGAATGATCTTCGTATAAAAAGTGATTTAAGCCAAAAATTGAAGGGAGGCTTAAAATTCCAATAAGAATAAGACTTATTACTTTTTTCACATCGCAAAATTAACAAAATTTAAAGCTTTAGAGTCAATCCTATTAAAAAATTTCTTTCAGCCTGTGGATAATACCCAGCTCCATCTAAAGTTTTAATCTGTCCTGGGCTAGACCAAGTATCTTCATAAGTGTAATAATATCCATTTGAAACATATTTTTTATCAAAAACATTATTAATCAGTCCTGAAATTATAATTTCATCAAAAATAGAATTTGAACTTAGAGTGTAACTAAAGTTTATATTGTTTACAAAATAACTATCAAGAATTGAATTAACAGCGTCTGTATTACCCATATATTGTTTTCCTACATATTTTGAAAGAAAACTAATCATTGTATTATCATTAGGAGAAAAAATTAATGAATTTGATGCTATTAAATCAGGTGAAAATGATATACTTGTTTTTCCAAAATCAAATATTGCTCCATCAAAATTTGATAAAATTTGCTTATTCTTATTAGAGCTTAATGTTAGATTTGAATTAATTAAAAAGTTTTCAGAAAGTTTCAAACCAGCCTCAAGTTCAATCCCTTTTCTATAACTTGATCCACTGTTAGTTCTAATTGGAGTGCCTACATCATCTAATTCACCCGTAAGAACTAATTGTTCATTGTAAAGCATATAAAATGCGTTTAAATTAAGTTTTAGACCATTTTTTTTGAAACGCCAGCCAAATTCGAAATCGTTTAGTTGCTCTGGCTTAATATTTATATTACTTTCAAAATCACTACGACTAGGCTCCCTATTAGCTCTAGAGAAAGAACCATAAAGCATAGATGCTGGACTAAGTGTTAATGATAAACCAAATTTTGGATTGAAAAAACTGTAAGTCTGATCAATTAACATATTAACCAAGTCTGAAGTTATTCCAGAGGTTTTATAATTTAATTTTCTAAGCTGAAGATCTCCATAAAACTCTAATTTTTCATTTAATAAATATGAAGCTTTAGCAAAAACACTAAAATCAGTTTTTTTACCATTTCCATCGTAATATCTATCTCTTACAGAACTGTTTTTACTAAAGTTTCTAGCCCAAATAACCTCACCATAGTGATCGCCACTATAAGTACTGTATGAGCTATTAAAAATTAAATCAAGTTTGCTTGTTTTGTAATTGACTGAAGCATTCAAAACATAGAAATTATTATCTAACCAACGTCTTCTTATTAAATCTGTTGTTCCTGTCTGATTTCCTTGTTGATCAATATCCGAAACTAATATTCCACCATAGATGTCAATAGAATCATCCTCTCTAAATTGTTCAAAATACCCGCGACCATATGTATGATTAAGTCCTAGATTTGTTGACCACTTCTCGTTTAATTTTTGATTCCAGTGAAATTGATAATGATCTTGTTTATAATTATCAATTTCATTTTCATAAGTATATGGGTTCTGCCTTCTATTTTCCAAAAGTTGATCCTTAGAAACGCCGTACCAAGATTGGTAAGTTTTTTCATGTCCTCCGAATGTTAATGCTTTGATTAAAGTATTTCCTTTACTGTAAGCACCTTGTATAAAATATGATTTTAAGTCTGAGTATGCTCTGTCTATATAGCCGTCAGAATCAATTTTAGACAATCTTCCAGAAAGCTCAAACGAATCGTTTAATTGACCGGTACTAAATTTAACTGTGTGCTTTAAAGTATTGTAACTTCCAACTGAATTAGAAATTTCTGCAAAAGGATTTTTTGAAATTGCATCCGTTAGTATGTTAATACTAGCTCCAAAGGCACCCGATCCATTTGTTGATGTTCCTACACCTCTTTGAACTTGCAAGTTTTCAACAGAGGATGTAAAATCTGGAAGATTGACCCAGTAAGTTCCGTGTGATTCTGGATCATTAAAAGGAATACCATTAATAGTAATATTGGTAGACTGAGCGCTTACTCCTCTAATTCTTATTCCAGTGTAACCAATACCTGCACCAGCATCAGAAGTAGTTACTGTAGATGGTAAAAAAGATAATAAAACAGGCAAATCTTGCCCTAAGTTTTTTGAAGATAGTTCAGATTTTGAAATATTGGAGTGTGTAATTGGACTAGAATATTTTACTCTTATAGATTTAACAATAACTTCATCTAAGTTCTGTTTAGTACCTTGAATTGTATCGTTTATTTGATATTGGGAGTACTGATTAAAAGCTATTAATAAAGATAAAAAGTATATTATATTTTTCATATTTAAATTGATGATAAAACAAGGATATACTTAGAGTAGATAACAATTTCCCTCTCCAAAATTACTTGGCAGGTTCATTGGGTATAATCTCAGCCGTAGCACCCCATATAATTATTTTCAAATATATAATAAAAAGAAAAAAAAGCTATTGTTTTTTTAATAATTCGTCTATTTCTTTGGTTGCAATTTGCATTCTGTTATCAATATTTCCTGAAACTAAAATATAAGGTTTATCGTATTTAATCAAGGCTTTCTTAAACGCATTAAACATTTCTTCTCGGTTGTTGGGACGATCTCTTAAATCATCTTTTACCCATGGAACGTCTATATCGGTAAGGATATACAAGTCGTATTTATTTTCAATTGCATACTTTTCTAAAAGAGGATCACAAAATCCGTCATAGTACGTTTCAGAATAAACTTTTGTTTCCAACAAGTCAGTATCACAAATTAATAACTTTGTAGATTTTTGTGAATATTCGTTTTCTAATTTAATTTGTCCAAATGCAATTGGCAGAAGATCCTCTAATTCACAAATTTTATTTTCTTTATCCCACTTTTCTTGTAAATACTCTCTAGCAAATTCTTCTATCCATAATACATTATAATGAGTAGCTAGTTTTCTAGATAATGTAGTTTTTCCAGAGGACTCGGGACCAAAAACAACTACTTTTAAGCAGATTGTTTCGATTTGTTTAAGATGTTTTTCCATTTGTAATATCCTGCAATAGCAATAAATGTAAAAATTAAGTATTGTAAGCTAGTAAAAGTAAATCCTTTGTAAAAATAAAGAGGAATTGAAATAATATCAGCTATAATCCAGAAAATCCAATTTTCAATTTTTCTTTTAGCCATTAACCACATACCAACAAAAAATATTGCAGTGGTTAGATTATCAATGTATGAGGTTATGGTACCCCACTTGTCAAAATAAACATACACTAGATAAACAAACACTAGTGATGAAAGAAAAATTATTAATCCGAATTTCTTTTCATTTGAAGATACTCTAGTAATGGGAGTTTCGATATCGTTCTTTTTTCTTGTCCAAATATACCATCCATAAATACTCATAATAAAATAGTAAACGTTTATAAGCATATCACCTAAAAGAACCCATTTGTAAAGTAAGTATATAAAAATTGATGTAGATATCATTCCTGTAGGGAACACAAGAATATTATTGTTTTTTGAATACCAAACACTTAATAATCCAAAAACAACACCTGTAATTTCTAAAATAACATCAATAGTTTGAGACTGTGAATATTGTTCAAACAAAAAATTAAGAATTTCAGACATGGCTTATTTTTAAAAAATTAATCTATTTGTTTAGCAATACAACAAATGTATTGTGAAAAATTATAAATTTCAATGCTATAATTTTCTGAAATTTCGTTATTGAAAATCAAAACAGTGGCTTTATTAAACTCTTTATTTACAGATTTAATTATTATGTTTTTTTTAAAATCTATTTTATTATGTCCAAACGCTTTATATACAGCTTCTTTAATTGACCAAACTTTAGTAATATTTTCAACAGAACTCACCTTGATTAAAGCTAAATCCGATTCTGAAACAAATTTCTTAGATATATTTAAAATTTTAGATCTAAATTTTTCAATATCAATACCAACTTTAACATCAGAAACAATTACTCCACAATAATCAAATGAGTGGCTAATTGAAATAAATTTATTATTTAGAAGATGTGGTTTGCCATTATCATCATAAAATAACACCTCGTTATTAATATTATGTAGGCTTAAAAGATTTTGAATGCCTAAAAACTGTTTTCTCTGGCTTGAAGATTTAATTAGATCTAATCGTGATTTAGAGCTAAGAGATAGGTTTACAAGATTATTTAATTGAATTTCTTTTTCGGATAATTTCCAAAGCAATAAATCATTTGAAACATAATCATTAATTACAGAAATGGGCATAGTTAAAGGTATTAACTATATTTTATCTGACAACAAATAATAATTTGTTTTATGCTTCGAAAGGTACTATTGAAACAAAAGACTTATTGTCTTTCTTTTTAGTAAACTGCACTATTCCATCAACTCTTGCGTGTAGAGTGTGATCTTTACTTACATAAACGTTATTACCTGGCTTGTGAGCAGTTCCTCTTTGACGTACAATAATATTACCTGCAATAGCAGCTTGACCTCCAAAGATTTTTACACCAAGTCTTTTCGATTCTGATTCTCTACCGTTTTTAGAACTACCTACACCTTTTTTATGAGCCATTTTGAATAATTTTTATTACTTCTTAGTTACTGTTTTTTTTGTTGCAGCTTTTTTAACAGCAGGCTTTTTAACAGCAGCTACTTTTTTAGCAACGGGTTTTTTAGCAGCTACTTTTTTAGCTGGAGCATCGGATTTAGAAGTTTCCGTTTTAGCTTTTACTTTAGCTTTTGCTGCTTTTTCTAAAATATTTTCTACTACAATTTGAGTTAAAGCTTGTCTGTGACCATTTTTAACTTTATACCCTTTTCTTCTTTTCTTTTTAAAGACGATAACTTTGTCATCTTTAAGATGCTTTACTATTTTAGCTTCAACACTAGCGCCTTTAACAACAGGATCACCAACAACAATTTTGCCTGAATTATCCAACATTAAAATGTTATCAAAACTAATTTTTGATCCTTCTTTGCCCTCAAGTCTATTTACATAAACTTTTTGATCTTTCTCAACTTTAAATTGCTGACCGGCTATTTCGACTACTGCGTACATACTGATTATTTTGTTAAAAAACGTGTGCAAATATACAAGGATTGAATATATATAACAACTATTAAGAGTAAAATATACTTGACCCTTAAAACATAACCTAATCATGTATTATATATATGAGATTTATTAAAGATATTATTCTCCTATAATTTAGATTTTTTATTGGCTAAATACACACCAATTAAAATAATTACAGTGGCAAAGAATTGATTTAAAGTAAACACCTCGCCATCAATTAATCCCCAAAATAAAGCAACAATAGGCAATGTATAAGTTACTGAAGAAGCAAAAACTGGAGAAGCAATTTGAACAAATTTGTTAAATAAAATTTTTGCAAAAACAGTTCCAATAATAGATAATATAAGAAGACAGAACAAAGCAACTTTAACATCTTCATCGTTGATATCAATTTGCTTATAATCAGACATGAGAAAAATTACTACAGCAAGAGGAAATATAAAAATAAAATTCCCTACAGTTATGGCAACTGCAGAAACATCTTGCAAATGAACTTTTAACAAATTCACTTGAACAGCGTACAATACAGATGCAAAAATTATAAAAAAAACATACAATAAGTTTTGATCAGGATTAATGACTGAACCTTGATACATTAACAATACTGAACCTATTAATCCTATAATAACGCCCGATATTTGTTTTGAATCAATTTTAAAGCGATAAAATCCAACTCCAATAAGCAATGTGGCCAATGGAGTAAGAGAATTTAAAATAGCGGCTAAAGCACTGTCTATTTCTGTCTGGGCATAAGCAAATAAAAAAGGAGGAATAAAAGAAACCAAGCCCGTAATTAAAATCCATTTCCATTTGTCTCTGGGTATAGATTTTAGGCTTGAATAACCTATTGCAAGTAATAAGACAGTTGATATTATGGTTCTTAAACTTCCGACCTGTAGAGGGCTTAATCCAATTAATGCTTTCTTAATTAAAATATATGAACTTCCCCAAACAAATGACAGAATGAGTAAATAGATCCATTTTAAATTCTTATTCTCCATTTAATAATTTATTTCCATTTAAAAGTTTGTATCATTTTTCTTATTTCATTATTAACTAGAAAAATTGAAGGAAGTAAAGAATCGTAATTAGGTTTAGAATCGAAATACAAAGACCCTGTTAAATAAACTGATATTGAATCTGTAATATAAAAACGAGTATTGGATGGGGTATTTCCAGTAAACGAATAATACTTTGCAAAAACATTGTTTTCTCGATCATTAAACTCACTTACATTAACACTAAAAGCATTTGTAGAGTTTTCATCAATTTTTTTTAAAAAATCTGAATCAATTAAATTAAAATTATTTTTAATAGAGACTTGACTTAAATAAATTGTAGAATTTAAGGAACTACTTTTAATTTTCATGTTACAATTTTCAGAATCGATATCGTTTTTAGAATTAACAAAAAACGAATATCCGCAGTTACTTTTATAATAAACATAATTAGGTTCTGCTAATTCATTGTAAAAAAAAGCTTTTGGTTTAGGAATTGTTGACTGATTTGAACAGCTAAAAAGAAAAACAAAGAAAAGCAGCATTTTTTTCATTATTTCTTGAGTTTTATCATAACATTTTTAATTCTTTTTCTATTCACTTCAATAATCTTGAATTCGATCCCCTTAAGTTTAAGCTTGAAATTCTTTTTTGGAAAAAACCCAATTTGTTCAAGAAGAAAACCTCCTAAAGTTTCAGAGTCACCTTTAATGTTTTCAAACACTTTATTATCACTAATTTTCAAAATTCTATATAAATCCGTAAGATTTACTTTGCCTTCAAAAATAAAGGTAGAATTATCTATTTTATTATAAATAATATCATCTTGATCGAATTCATCGTTAATTTCACCAACTATTTCTTCAACAATATCATTTAAAGTGATAATACCAGAATTCCCCCCATACTCATCAACTACAATGGCCATATGATTTTTTAATTTTTGAAATTCATTTAACAAATCGTCAAGTTTTTTATTTTCAGGAATAAAGTAAGGCTCTCTTATTAAAGTTATCCAATTAAAATTTTTTTCATTTAAATGGGGAAATAGATCTTTTAAGTATACAACTCCAGTAATATTGTCAATAGTTTCATCATATACTGGAATTCTAGAATACCTGTTTCCTCTTACTTGTTTAATAAGATCGATGTAAGACATTGTTTTAGAAACTGAAAAAACATCAATTCGGGGCTTCATAACTTGTTTAACTTCTGTGCTTCCAAAAGAAATAATTCCTTTTAAAATCTTTTTTTCCTCTTTAGATGTCTCATTTTTATCAGTTAAATCAAATGCATCAGAGAGCTTGTCAACTGACAAATTAGGTTTTTTAAACACTAGTTTGTCTTGAATAAACTTAGTCATTTTACTCATTGGTATAGTAATGAAGAAAAACAAATATTTATCAATGAACTGAACTGGAAAAGCCATTTTTTTTGAAAACGAGATGGGTTTTCTGTTAGCATAAACTTTTGGAAGAATTTCACCAAATAATAGGATTAAAGCGGTAATAAATCCAACTTCTAAGACAAAATTTAACCAACTTGGCAAGAAAACTAAATTAAATAATTGACCAAAGGAGGCTAAAAGCAGAACTATAGAAATATTTATAAAATTATTAGAAACAAGTAATGTTGCTAGTAATCTTCTGGGGTTACTTCTTAAAAGAGCTATGAGCTTTAAATTATTAGTATTAGAAGTTGATATTTTTTTTAAATCTGTTTTAGAAAGAGAAAAAAAAGCAACTTCAGATCCAGAAATAAGAGCAGAACATATTAATAGAACAATAATTAATAGTATTTTGAATAAATCAGGATATATATCTATCAACAAAAAGGAAATGACCAAATTATATATGATTAATTAAAATGGTAAATCATCTGAATCATTTTCAGAAACCGATGGATTTGGTTGAGGAACACTCGGTTCATTGTTAACGGATTGCGATTCGTTTACGTCAGATTTATTTGAAAGAAAATTGAATTCATTTACATGAATTTCAGTAGAATATCTTTGAACTCCATCTTCAGATTGCCATTTTCTGGTTTTAATCTTTCCTTCGACATATATTTTATCTCCTTTACTTAAATACTTTTCACAAACTTCAGCGGCTTTATTTCTAACAACAACATTGTGCCATTCAGTATTAGAAACTTTTTCTCCAGTTGTTTTGTTTGTATAATTTTCATTTGTTGCAATTGGGAACCTTCCAATACAGCCTCCTCCATCGAAATGATGCATTTTAACTTCATCACCTAAATTTCCAATTAACATTACTTTGTTTAAAGATCCGCTCATAATAATTGTTTATACTCAAATATAACAAATTACTTCAAGAATTTATTGAATGTTTCAATAAATGAACTTATAGGTTTTGGAAAAGGAAAATTTGAAAGTTCCTCAACATAAACGCTGGAATCATTTAATTTTTCAACATGATTAATCCAAAAATTAATTTTCAAATTCTGATGTGATAATTTATGACTTACTGTTTCTACAAGTTTCAACCCAGTTGTTTCAAGAAATGGAAGATTATTTGATTTCAAATAATCTTGTATTAAAGATTTATTGAAATTTTTATCAGTTTCAATTAATGGAAATTGAAAGAGATTTTGCCAAATGTCTTTCTTAACTCGCTTTTCAATCATAATCTTTTTACTTTTATCGAGAATTAAAAAATAATTTAAAAATCTAGTTTTTGGTTTAGAACTTTTCTTTTTAACCGGAAAATCAAAAACACTATGATTTTTTAAAGAAAAACAAACCTTGTTGTATATACAATTTTTACAGTCTGGAGCTTTAGGCTTGCAAACTAAAGCCCCGAATTCCATAATAGCTTGATTAAAATCACCAGGATTGTTGACGGATATTAATTTATTTAGGAGAGTCTTAAATTCCTTTAAAGCACTAGAGGTGTTAATAATTGTAGAGATTCCAAATAGTCTTGATATAAAGCGGTAAACATTACCATCAACAACAGGATGTAATTCGCCATTTGAAAATGAACTTATAGCGCTAGCTGAATAATCTCCAATTCCCGGAAGTTTAATTAGGTCATTGTAAGAATTAGGAAAAATAGAATTATATTTTTCTACAACAATTTTTGAAGCTTTATGTAAATTTCGTGCTCTGCTGTAATAACCAAGACCTTCCCAATTTTTTAAAACATCTTGCTCGCTTGTTTTAGATAAACTTATTACGTTTGGATATAGCTTTATAAATTTTTTATAATATGGCAATCCTTGTTTAACCTGAGTCTGCTGAAGAATAATTTCTGATAACCATATTTTGTAAGAATCTTTTGTATTTCTCCACGGCAAAGATCTTTTATTAACTGAGTACCAGTTAATTAATTTTTTAGAAAAGTTATTTGATATTTTATTTAACAAAATTAAATTTAAAATATTTAGAGAGATTATTAGAGCATTTTTAAGATCAAATAATGAATATAAATTTATATATTTGGCACCTTGAAAAGTAAACATAAATAAAATAAAGAATATGACCAAAGCAGAGATTGTTTCAAAAGTTTCCAATAACCTAGGTTTAGATAAAAACGAAGTTTTAGCAACAGTTGAAAATTTAATGGAGGAGATAAAAAGCTCATTAAACGAAGGAGAAAATGTTTATTTAAGAGGATTTGGAAGCTTTATAGTTAAAAAAAGAGCTGAAAAAACTGGAAGAAATATATCAAAAAACACAACAATAAGAATTCCTGAACATCACATACCTGCTTTTAAGCCGGCTAAAGTTTTTGTTGAGGGAGTTAAAAAAAATAATTAAAAATATAAATTATGCCAAGCGGTAAGAAAAGAAAAAGACATAAAGTAGCAACACACAAGCGAAAGAAAAGAAGTCGTGCTAACAGGCACAAAAAAAAGTAATATAAATACTTAACTGATACAACGTTCTTTGACATGAATTAAGTTTAGTGACAATCAGCACAAAGCTTATTTCCTAGTAATTTAAAATCCTGTGAATAAAGTATAACCAGTTCGCTGTAAAGCGAACATAAAATCAATATTGTGAGTAAAGAAATAATAATACGTTCAAATTCCACAGCTGTTGATTTTGCACTACTTAAAGACGGTAAATTAATTGAACTTCATAAACAAAATGATAGTAATAAATTTAATGTTGGAGATATTTTTTTAGCTAAAACTAAGAAAACAATTTCAGGTCTAAACGCTGCATTTGTAAATGTAGGTTATGAAAAAGATGCATTCTTGCATTATCATGATTTAGGACCAAAAATATTATCATTAATTAAGTTCATTAAAGGTGTAAGCACAGGTAAAATAAAAAAATTTTCACTTGAAAAATTTCCTTTTGAATCAGAAATCGATAAAGAAGGAAGTATTTCGGACGTTATAAGTCCAAATCAAACTGTTTTAGTTCAAATAATAAAAGAACCAATCTCAACTAAAGGCCCAAGAATAAGTTCAGAATTATCTTTTGCTGGTCGTTATTTAGTATTAGTTCCTTTTTCAAATAGAATTTCTATTTCTCAAAAAATTGAAAGTAGAGAAGAAAAAAGCAGGTTAAAAAGACTTGTACAAAGCATTAAACCTAAAGGGTTTGGGGTAATTGTAAGAACTGTAGCTAAAGATCAAAAAGTTGCAGAACTAGATAAAGATTTAAAAAACTTATATAATCGTTGGATAAATCTTTGTAAAAAAATCCAAGGAGCTGAAGTGCCTTTAAAGGTACAAAGCGAACTAAACAGATCCTCTTCAATTCTAAGAGATTATTTTAATGATACTTTTACAGGAATACATGTTAACCAAAAATCTATGTACTCTGAGATTAAAGATTATTTGAAGCAAATAGCTCCAAAAAAACAATCCATTGTAAAACTTCATAAATCACATAATCCAATCTTTGAAGAATATGGAATTGAACGCCAAATAAAAACTGCATTTGGAAGAACCGTTACAATGAGTAAAGGTGCTTACCTAATTATAGAGCATACTGAGGCGTTACATGTTATTGATGTTAACAGTGGAAATAGATTAACAAAGTCAAAAAATCAAGAAGATTCTGCCCTTGAAGTAAATCTAGTTGCAGCTACTGAAATAGCTAGGCAATTAAGGCTTAGAGATATGGGAGGAATTATAGTTATTGATTTCATAGATTTAATGACTCCAGAAAATAGAAAAACTCTTTTCGATCATTTCAAAAAAGAAATGGAATCTGATAGAGCTAAGCACAAAATTTTACCTCCAAGTAAAATTGGCTTAATTCAAATGACCAGACAAAGAGTTAGATCAGAAATGGAAATTAAGACAATTGAGGCCAATCCAAATCAAAATGGAACAGTTGAGGCCCCGATAGTATTAATAGATAAAATTTATGATAAAATTGAAAAAGTGTTTTCAAGCAAAAAATACAATAACGTAAAGGTTTTTTTACATGTTCACCCATTTGTTGCAGCTTACTTAAAAAGCGATTATCCTTCACTAAGAATGAAGTGGTATATTAAACATAAAAGATGGGTAACAATTGTTCCAAGAGATGCCTACACCTATTTACATTTTAGATTCTTTAATAAAGAAGGTAAAATCATAAATGCTTAAAAAAAGCGGCTAAATAGCCGCTTTTTTTTTGCCCAAAAATGAACTAATTTAAGAGAATGAAAAGTGGAAACTTTACCGTAGATGAAATTGAATTTAAATTAAAGCAATATTGCTCATACCAAGACAGATGCCATAATGAGGTTGAAAAAAAATTAAAAACATTTGATGTAATTCCAGAGGTTAAAGAACAAATAATTATCAGATTAATAAACGAAAATTATTTAAATGAAACTAGATTTAGTAAAAGTTTTGTTAGAGGAAAATTTAAAATCAAAAACTGGGGGAAAAGAAAAATCATTTTAGAGCTAAAAAGTAAAAATGTTTCTAGTTACAATATAAAAGAGGGGTTAAAAGAAATTGAAGAGGAAGATTATAGAAATAAACTTGAGTACTTGTTTAATAAAAAATTAGCATCTTTAGATCATCTAAGTCTAATTAATAAAAAGAAAAAAATTCTTTCATTCCTATTATATAGAGGATGGGAAACAAATTTAATTTATGAAAAAATCAATCAAATTAAATAATCTAATTATACTATTAGTAGTACTGACTTTCTCACTACAAAGTTGCAAAAAGTCCGTTGACTACATTGCTTATAATGGAAATATCTACACAGTAAACAACGATTTTGATAAAGCAAGTGCATTTGCTGTAAAAGATGGGATATTCATTGATGTTGGAGACGATAAAATCCTCTCTAAATATAATACAAAGGAAAAAATAAATCTTAACGAATCAACTGTTTTACCAGGCTTAATTGATGCCCATTGTCACTTTTATGGGCTTGGATTAAATCAAAATGTAATTGATTTAACAGGCACTAATTCTTTTAATGAAATTTTAGAAAAAATTTCATTAAATGACGATAAAAATGTAATTAGAGGAAGAGGCTGGGATCAAAACGATTGGGAAATAAAAATATTTCCTAATAAGACAAAACTGGATCTATTATATCCAAACACTCCCGTAGTTTTAGAAAGAATTGATGGGCATGCTTATTTAGTGAATCAAAGGGCATTAGAAATAGCTAAAATTGATGTTAATACTAAAGTAGATAATGGTACAATAATAATTGAAAATGGAAAATTAACCGGAGTTTTAATTGATGGACCAATGTCATTAATTGATAGGGCTTTTGGAGAAGTTTCTTTGGATGATAAAATAAAGGCTCTTTTGAGTGCTCAAGAAATTTGTTTTAAACATGGATTAACTACTGTTGATGATGCAGGTCTTTCCAAAGATGTTATACTACTTGTAGACAGTTTACAAAAACAAAAGAAATTAAAGATGCGTATTTATGCAATGATCAGTAACATAGAAAATGATGTAAATTATTTTTTAAAAAGTGGTCCAATTAAAACCAATTCACTTAATGTAAGATCGGTAAAAGTTTACGGAGATGGAGCATTAGGGTCAAGGGGAGCAACTTTAAAAGAACCTTACTCTGATGATAATCATAATTACGGAAAACTTGTAACTGATGTTGAAAGCATTAAAATTTTAGCTAAAAAATTATCTGAAGCTGACTTTCAAATGAATACCCATGCAATTGGAGATTCTACAGTTAATATTTTAATTAAAGCTTATTCAAAAGTTCTTGAAAAGAAAACGGATCCAAGATGGCGAATAGAACATTCCCAAATTATTGATCGAAACGATTTAGATGGATACAACGAAAAAATATTACCCTCAGTTCAACCAACTCATGCTACAAGTGATATGTATTGGGCTGAAGATAGGATTGGACCAAAACGAATAAAAGGTGCTTACGCTTACAAAGATTTACTAAAAAGATCAAAAGTAATTGGACTTGGAACAGATTTTCCAGTTGAAAAAGTTAACCCATTTCATACTTTTTATGCTGCTATAGCCAGGAAAGATTTAAATAATTATCCTGAAAATGGATTTGAGTATGAGAATGCACTTTCTAGGGAAGAAACACTTAAAGGAATGACTATTTGGGCAGCTTACTTAAATTTTGAAGAAAAAGAAAAAGGAAGCATTGAAAAGGGAAAGTTTGCAGATTTTATTATTATTGACAGAGATATAATGAAGGTCGAAACAAGAAAAACACCAAATACTAAAGTGTTAAAAACTTATTTATCAGGAGAATTAGTCTATTCCAACATTAAAGCCGACTAAAAAACTTCTTCCTGGCATTGGTACCAGATTGGTTTCAGAATAAATCTCATCCAAAATATTATTTATATAAATATATAATCCTTTTTTATACATGATTTTTGAATCCAAGACAGAGTAATTAGACTTATTGGATCGCTCAGAATATTTATACACAATTGTATGATTGATATTCTTTGTATATTTTAAATTAAGTTTTGATATTAAGTGGTGTTTTAGTGAATTAAGAGAATATTTTGAAAAATTAATATCAGTTACATAATTATCATCTCTAATATTAGTGTATCCGATGCTAATTGAATTAATATTTGACAAGTCGTATGAACTTTTAAAACTGTAAGATATATCAAATTCATATCCTTTTGTTGTTAAGGATCCTATGTTTTCTGCTTTCCACAAGTCGTCCTCACTTGACTTAACATAATCTATTATATTTTTTGCATTTCTATTAAATAATGCAGCTGAGAACTTGAAATTAGAAGAATTGTATTTTAAGCCTAGTTCAGTTGAAGTTGCAGATTCAGGATTTAAGTTTTCATTACCAACGGTTGTTCTATCGCTGTAATATAAATCTGTGTATGTTGGAATTCTATAAGTTTTACCGATATTACTGTATATTTTAAAGTCTGAACTCACATTATATCCTAAATCAATCCCAGGAAATGAATGAAAAGACATGTCTGAAAAATAACTAAGAGCGATTCCAGGTGATATAAATAGCTTTTCGTCAAATAGTTGAAAAGTATGGTCAGTAAAAAGATTAACTGTTGTTCGTTTATGCTCACCTAAATTATTACTAGAAATATTTACTGTAGACAAATCCACACCAAATCCAGTAATACCAGACTTAGAAAAATAAGAACCGCTTAGTTCGGCAGAAACTTTATTAGTTTTGTGTAGATTTCTATAAACAGAAGGATTATCTCTTATATATATATATTCGTCTTGACCTCGTCTCCAATATAATCTTGGTGTAATTGAAAGCTTTTCAGAATTTATTGTGGTAGTTACACCTAATAAACTTGCCTGAGTTTCTTCATATTGCTCTGTTGCGCTAGGACTAGCATAAAAGCCGTTAGCACCAAATTTATTTTCATTAAAAGAGGCAATTATATTAACAGGTGATTTATTAGTATTAAAAGATGTTTTTACAAAGTAATTATTTCTTTTAAAATCAGTATTGTGTCTATACCCATCTGATCTATTTCCTGAATAACTAATTAAAGATTTAATATTTTCTGCTGTAATCTTAGTTGATAGAGAAATATTTTTTTGTTCAAATGAACCGTAAGAAAGTTCGTTTAGTTTCATATGAACAGTACGCTTTTGACCCTCTAGATCTTTAGTCACTATATTAATTGCGCCATTAAAAGCATTTTGACCAAAAATCCTAGCAGCTGGACCTTTTATTATTTCTACTCTTTCAATCAAATAAAGTGGAAGAATCATATTTAATGTATGATGTCCGGTTTGAGCATCATCCATTTTCATACCATCAACTAAAAGTAAGGTTTGGTCAAAACCCCCTCCTCTTATGTATAAATCTCCTTGAACACCTCCAACGCCTCTTCTTCTGACATCGATTCCTGTAATTTCTTGAAGAAGATCAGAAACATTTGTTACTGGACTATTTTTAATATCCTCTGAACTAATAATATTAACAGTTCTAAAATTTTTAGAAAAGGGTAAGTCAAGTTTTGAAGATAATACTACGACTTCATCTAAATCTGTACTTAGGTCTTGGGAAACAGAAAAATTGCTAATTAGAAAGATTAAAAGTGTAAAAACTTTTTTCATAGAAAAGCATTAAGAAAAACAAAAACTAGTCAGTTAATATAATAACTTTATTTTCTTTCATCTCAACTACTCCTGAGCTAACTGTAAGATGAATTTCTTTAGGACTAACAACTGAAAATAAATCTGATAAATTGTCTGAGTTTTCAATTTCTCCTAATATTTTTATTTTACCTGAAATTAAAGTTGAAACTATTGGAGCGTGATTATCTAACATTTGAAAAGATCCGTCAGTTCCAGGAACTATTACAGAATCCACATCAGCGGTAAGTAAAGTACTTTCGGGACTTACTATTTCTAATTGCATAATATCATTTTAAGCTTCAGCTAACATTTTTTCTCCAGCTTCGATAGCTTCTTCAATCGTTCCTTTAAGGTTAAAAGCAGCTTCTGGAAGATGATCTAATTCACCGTCCATAATCATATTAAATCCTTTAATTGTGTCTTTAATATCAACTAAAACACCAGGGATACCAGTAAACTGTTCAGCTACGTGGAAAGGTTGAGATAAAAATCTTTGTACTTTTCTAGCTCTATACACAGAAAGCTTATCTTCTTCAGATAATTCTTCCATACCTAGAATCGCAATAATATCTTGAAGCTCTTTATATTTTTGTAATAATTCTTTTACTCTTTGAGCACAATTATAGTGATCATCTCCAATAATATCAGGAGCCAAAATTCTAGATGTTGAATCTAAAGGATCAACCGCAGGGTAGATTCCTAGTTCAGCAATTTTTCTTGAAAGTACTGTAGTTGCATCTAAGTGGGCAAAAGTTGTTGCAGGAGCAGGATCCGTTAAATCATCCGCAGGAACGTATACAGCCTGAACAGATGTAATAGAACCGTTTTTAGTTGAAGTAATTCTTTCTTGCATTGCACCCATTTCTGTGGCTAGCGTAGGTTGATAACCTACAGCTGATGGCATTCTACCAAGTAGTGCAGATACCTCGGAACCAGCTTGAGTAAATCTAAATATATTGTCTACGAAAAATAAAACATCTTTACCTTGACCATCACCAGCACCATCTCTAAAATATTCTGCCATTGTAAGACCTGATAAAGCAACTCTAGCACGTGCACCAGGTGGTTCGTTCATTTGACCAAAAACAAATGTTGCTTTTGAATCTTTCATTGCTTTTTTATCAACTTTACTTAAATCCCATCCTCCTTCTTCCATGGACTTATCAAATTCTTCACCATATTTTATAATTCCTGATTCAAGCATTTCTCTAAGAAGATCATTTCCTTCTCTTGTTCTTTCTCCAACACCAGCGAATACAGATAATCCACCGTGACCTTTTGCGATGTTATTAATTAGTTCTTGAATCAAAACAGTTTTACCAACACCGGCTCCACCAAATAATCCAATTTTACCACCTTTAGCATAAGGCTCAATTAAATCGATTACTTTGATTCCAGTGAACAACACCTCAGTAGATGTTGATAATTGATCAAAATCAGGAGCTTCTCTGTGGATAGAAAGACCGTCTTTACCAGTTTTAGGTAAATCTCCTAATCCGTCAATAGAATCACCAATTACATTAAATAATCTTCCGTAAACATCATCACCAATTGGCATTTGAATTGGATTTCCTGTAGCTAATACTTCAGCACCTCTTTTTAATCCGTCTGTTGAATCCATTGAAATAGTTCTAACTATATCTTCACCAACGTGAGACTGAACTTCAAGAACTAGAATAGATCCGTCTTGTTTTTTTATTTCAAGAGAATCGTAGATTTTAGGAAGATTATTTGAAGATGTATCAAAAGTTACATCAACAACAGGCCCCA
>Ga0209199_1000968_pt1 | contig 36615 bp, 37 predicted proteins | sample COGITO_mtgs_1105_7_FD_184805 | JGI IMG/M metagenome (GOLD analysis project Ga0209199, IMG submission 184805) | Pelagic marine microbial communities from North Sea - COGITO_mtgs_110523 (SPAdes) (version 2) | ecosystem: Environmental > Aquatic > Marine > Epipelagic ... | reverse complement strand
CTACGACAGCAATGGTTGATGACGTACTGGCCGCGCTGCACTAGTTATTGCGCAGGTTCAGTTTTTCCAAGCCCTTCCACGATAGTGGAAGTAGGCCAGCGGCCAACGCAATTTTGATTGCGTCCCCGATCAGAAAGGGAACAACACCTAGACTTAATGCGGTTGCCCAACTTGAATCAATGGCGAACTTGAGCCAGGTGACACCGACTGCGTAAATGGCGAGGTTACCAATCACCATCAAGGCAGCGCTGCGGGTTGGGGTGGTTGAACCTCCACCCTCAGCGAGACGACCAACTATGAAAGCCGCGAGTATGAATCCAAGAATGTAACCGAAACTCGCACTAGAAAAACCGGAACTTCCTTCGGCGAACCAGGGAACACCCACGACACCCATCAATGCGTACAGGCCCATGGAGGCAACCCCGCGAAGGGATCCGAGGGCGGCCCCAGCGAGAAGTACAGCGAAAGTCTGCAGGGTCAGGGGCACAGGGGTGAAGGGCAGCGGGATCGCAATTTGGGCTGCGATTCCCACGAATGCCGCGCCACAAAAAACGAGGACGATCTGGGCCAAGGCGGTGCGGGCCGCGTAGTCAGCTAAAACCCGGGGGGCGGGGGATGCCAGTGCCATGTGGATTCAGTCCTTCTTTCACAAATGGATTTTCTCGAGGCGGGAGCCTCGATCATGGGCAAACCTTACCCGTTTGCCGGGGGACGAGATGCACAACACCGATGAAATAGTTGGCTTTTTTGCCCCAATCAGGGTTAGAGTGTGAATAGGCAAATGGCACTGTGTGTGAAATCGCTGGGGAAGGCGTCATTCACATATAGGAGGTCAACATGTCAGCAGTCAGTTATTCAAGGGTTGGATCCGAATCTGAATCCGCCCAGAGTCGTGGCGTGATCTACATTCATGCCTGCCCCAATGCAGTCGCCCCGCACCTTGAATGGGCCCTGGCAAAGGTGCTTGGCACCGAAGTCCCGATGGACTGGGCTCCCCAACCGGTTGCTCCGGGGCAATTGCGCAGTCAAATTATTTGGTCGGGAAAACAAGGAATGGGTGCTCGAATCGCAAGTGCCCTTTTAGCTTTTCACCATGCCAGATACGAAGTAACCGAGGATCCCAGCAGCGGCCATGAAGGCGAGCGCTTTGCCGCAACCCCAGACCTGGGACTGTTCCGAGCCACAATCGGAACCCATGGAGACGTTATGGTCCATGAAGAGCGCCTCCGCAGCCTCCTTGTCCAATCAACTGATACCGGAGAATCTGTCGCCGAAGATGTACGCCGGCTCATCGGTCAACCGTGGGATGAAGAGCTGGAGGTTTTTCGGATGGCCCATGAAGACGCCAAGATTCGAGTTCTGCACCATGTTTCCTAACGAAAAAAGGGTTACAGCGGAATATTGCCATGGTTACCGCGGGCACCCGGAGTGTCCAGGAGCACCTCGGCGACAGCTCGCCTGGTGAGAGTCGGGTCGACAACGCGGTCAACCACTCCCAAATCCACTGCCCGTGTGATCCCTCCTGAGATCACTTCGTGCTCCGCAGCAAGTTCTAGCTCCACCTGCTCGCGACTGTCCTCGGGAACTTCGGCCAGACGACGGCGATGCAAAATGCGGATGGCAGCCACTGAGCCCATGACCGCCACCTCTGCGTCTGGCCAGGCGAACACCTTGGTGGCACCCAAGGAGGCCGAGTTCATGGCAACAAACGCCCCGCCGTAGGCCTTTCGGGTAACAACCGTGACCCGCGGGGTCACACATTCGGCAAAAGCGTGCAAAAGTTTGGCTCCGCGGCGGACAACGCCTTCCCATTCTTGCCCCACGCCCGGGAGGTACCCGGGGACGTCAACGAGCACAACCAACGGGACCCCGAAGGCGTCACACATCCGAACAAAGCGCGAAGCTTTTTCTGCGCTGGAGGAGTCGAGGCAGCCGCCCAGGCGCAAAGGGTTGTTCGCGACCACACCGATTGTGCGTCCTCCCAAGCGGCCAAGACCGACAACGATATTAGGTGACCACTTAGCATGCAGCTCAACGAATGAATCCAAGTCAACGAAGCCTTCAACAATGGGGTGTACGTCGTAGGCACGGCGGGAAGATTCAGGGAGAAGGGCGCCGAGATCGCGATCGGCGACGCTACTCAAATCTAGAGACCCTTGATGGCCGAGTAGCTTGACGAGTCGGATCCCCTTTTCCATCGCTTCTTGTTCTGTGTCGGTCGTGATATGGACCACGCCACTACGACGGCCATGGGGTTCGGGCCCACCAAGGCGATCCATGTCCACATCTTCACCGGTAACCGAGCGAACTACTTCAGGTCCGGTAACAAAAATTCGGCCGGCTGGGCCAAGGACAACAATGTCGGTCAGCGCCGGTCCGTAAGCCGCTCCACCTGCTGCGGGTCCAAGGACAATGGAGATCTGGGGAACTTTGCCACTTGCCCGGGTCATTGAAAGAAAAACCCGCCCCACACCATCAAGACTGGCGACCCCTTCCCGCAGTCGTGCACCACCGGAATGCCAAATACCAACGATCGGGGAAGAGTCGGCCAGAGCGCGGTCGTAGGCGGTAACAATTGCCCGGCAACCAACCGAACCCATTGCTCCACCTTGAACAGTGGGGTCGGTGCAGAAAGCAACGCAGTGAACTCCACCCGAGGTGCCTACGGCCGCGAGCACACCACTGTCGTCAATCGGGGTGATGGCGGTGAATTCACCGCCATCAAAAAAGTTAGCGAGACGCACCAGTGGCGAACGGGGATCTAATTCTGCTGGTGCTTCGGTCATGTCAGACACTCCTAAAAATTATAGCAACGTCGTGGCCACCAAAACCGAATGAATTATTGATGGTGGCGATGTCACCTTGTGGCAGGCTAACGGGACCGTTGTTGCCCACATTGAGATCAATTTCGGGATCAATATTGTCTAGGTTCGCAGTTGGTGGGGCTTTTCTATCCCGAAGGGCCAAGATGCTGTAGATCGACTCAATCGCGCCTGCGCCACCAAGGAGGTGACCCGTCATGGATTTGGTGCCGGCCACATAAATGTTGTCCGTCGCGCTCCCCAGTGCCCGCCTGATGGCGGTTGCCTCAGCGATATCGCCTTGTGGGGTTGAGGTTGCGTGTGCATTCACGTGCACGATGTCGGCTGGTGTGAGGTGCGCTTCCTCAAGTGCCTCGGTGATCGCTCGAGCAGCGCCAGCGCCGTCAGGGTCGGGCTGGGCAATATGGTGTCCGTCGCTGGTGAGACCGGCACCGGCATAGCGCCCAAGGATAGTTGCGCCACGTGCAGTTGCATGTTCCTCAGACTCCAAGATGATGACTCCAGCGCCCTCGCCCATGACGAAACCGTCCCGGTCAATGTCATAGGGGCGCGAGGATGCTTGCGGGTCATCATTCCTGGTGGAGAGTGCCCTCATTTGAGCAAAGCCCGCCATGGTGACCGGGTGAATTGCCGCTTCAGTTCCCCCAGCAATCACTATGTCAGCTCGACCGGTCTGAATCATCCGGGCCGCATATGAGATGGCTTCGGCACCAGAAGAGCAAGCGCTCACGGGTGTATGAACTCCGGCACGGGCACCGAATTCAAGACCAACAATTGCAGCGGGACCGTTGGGCATAATCATGGTGACCATGTGTGGAGAGATTTTAGAGGGGCCGCGTTCTAAGAGAGTGTCGTAGGCAGCCATGAGTGAATTAATGCCGCCGATCCCGGTCGCGATGACGGTGCCCAGTCGATCAAGGTCCACGGTTGGCGAGCCAGCATCTGTCCATGCTTCCCGCGCGGCAATCAGTGCTGATTGCTGGGACCGATCCATCCGACGTGTTTCGTGTTTTTCCAAAATAGTACCTGGCTCAACCGCTAAAAGCCCAGCAATTTTTGCGGGCTGATCGGCAACCCATGTCTGATCAATCACGCTAATTCCCGGTCGTCCGGCGAGGATTGCTTCCCAGTTAGATTCGACGTCGCCACCCACCGGCGTGGTCATCCCCATGCCGGTTACTACAACTTCGCTGGACATGTAATCCTCCAAATGTGTGCGTTTTTTCGTGTGTAAGCGGGTGCCAGCCTCATCAAGGTGTTTCTCGTTAATGAGACTGGCCACACCACGTGGTTGATCCGAACTACTGACTTTTCAGAGCTGGTTTTAAGAGTTGGCTTCGATGTAGGCCACTGCGTCGCCGACGGTAACAAGATCTTTTGCAGCGGCGTCAGGAATTGTCACTCCCCACTTGTCCTCGGCTGCCATCACAACCTCAACCATTGAGAGCGAATCAACATCGAGGTCGTTAACAAACGACTTTTCCATCGTGATTTGCTCGACCGGAACACCGGCAACTTCGTTGACAATTATTGCTAGACCACTGAGTACTTCTTCTTGGCTCATTTGGTGCCTTTCATCTTGGTGTGTTGTTATCCCGCACTACTATTCTGCGGAAACTTGGGGGAGCGTAACAACCTGCGCGGCGTGGACCAGACCTGAGCCAAACCCAATGAGTAGAGCGGTGTCACCTGGTTTGGCCTCACCACTGTGCAGCATTGCATCCATGGCCAGTGGGATCGAGGCGGCGGAAGTATTACCCGATGTCACGATGTCGCGAGCGATCTTAACTCTCTCGGGCAGATCCAAGGCCCGGACCAGGGCGTCGGTGATTCGGTTATTCGCCTGGTGGGGGATGAACACGTCAAGGTCGGCCACGGTGATGCCGGCAATGTCGAGTGCTTCCTTGGTCGTTTTTGGCATTTCTCCCACGGCCCAGCGAAAAACTTGCTGACCGGCCATGACGGCGGTGGGGTAGTCCGGGAAGGTGCCGTCACGAAAATCATTCAGTGATGCCGTCATCGTGATGGCATCTTTTTGGCTGCCGTCGCCACCCCACACGATCGGGCCAATTCCCGGGGTATCGGAGGGGCCAATCACGACGGCACCGGCACCGTCAGCAAAAATGAATGAGGTTCCACGATCGTATTTATTGACAACGTCGGTGAGACGCTCAACGCCAATGACCAGAATGTATTTGGCGCTGCCCCCGCGAATAATGTCCGCGGCCATGCCTACGCCGTAGCAAAAACCGGCGCAGGCCGCTGCAAAGTCAAATGCCGGTGCGCCGCGAGCGCCGATGAGTTCGCCGACTTCCACGGATGCGGAAGGGAACGCATATGGGTGCGAGACGGTACCCACCATGATCAAACCAATTTCGCTTGGCGCAATCTTGGCCCGCGCAATGGCAATTTTTGCGGCCTCCGCAGCCATGAAGACAACGGACTCGCCCTCACCGGCCCAACGCCGTTCGGTGATTCCGGAGCGTTCCCGGATCCATTCGTCGGTGGAGTCGATCAATTCACAGACCTCAGCGTTGGTGACGACTCGCTTTGGGCGGTAGCTACCTACAGAAAGTATGCGAGCGTGCTTGGCGCCTGTGACACTATTAAGCGTGGGCATCGGGGCAGGTCCTTTCAGGTAGCTTGTTCGGTGGGATGCAGGCGAAGCAGCGGCGCACCTGGAGACACCGGGTCGCCGTCGTGGACTAGCCATTCAATGACAACGCCGCCGTGCGCTGCGTAAATCGGAATTTGCTCCCGAGAGGTCTTAATAGAGCCAATATGCGCGTGGGGCTGGAGCGAATCTCCCTCGGCGAAGGTGACGTCCGCTGCGATAAAGATTCCTTTTGCGGGGGAAATCACTAGGCGCCACGTGGGGCTGGTTTCAATTGTTGACTTCATTCCGTGTCTTTCAATCATTTTCCAGGCAGCCGGCAAGTCATCGGGTGTTTTAAGAGCCAGAGTTTCAACCCCGGGCATTGCACGTTTGGCCAGATTGGTGAGTGTGCCTGCGGGTGGAATTTCAATCATTGCGGTGATGCCAAGGTCAAGCATTGTTTCCATACAAAAGTCCCAGCGAACTGGCTGGGCCACCTGGGAAACAAGTCGGCGGACAACGGCGCGGCCGTCATGGACAACTTGACCGTCAGCATTGGAGATCAATCGAATCCGGGGATCGTGGGTGCTCATGGCATTGCCGATTCGGCCCAGGGTGGAGCTCGCGCTTGCCATGTGTTCGGTGTGAAATGCGCCGGCAACTTCAAGGGCCCGCACGCGGGCACCAGCAGGGGCAACAAAGCTTTCGATTTGGGCGAGAGTTCCAGCCACCACAATTTGCCCGGCGCCATTGATATTTGCCGGCGTGAGCCCGACCGCGGTAGCTGCGGAAATGACTTCTTCTTGGTCGCCGCCAAGGACCGCTGCCATACCGGTTGCCGCCACCGCGGATGCCGAAGCCATTGCGTTGCCGCGCTCGCGAACAAAAATCATGGCTTGCTCGGCGGTGAGGACTCCGGCGCCAACAGCCGCGGTAATTTCGCCCACAGAGTGGCCGGCGCCTGCACCGATGGAAGCGAATGCGGCGGAAGGGTGCGGGAACAGGCTAAGCAGCGTCACTAGCCCTGCCCCAACGATCAGCGGTTGGGCGATGGCCGTATTGCGAATCGTGTCCGCGTCTGAGGTGGTTCCGTGGGTCAGCAGGTCTACCCCGCTCACCAGCGAAAGCCATTCAATTCGTTCAGCGACCCCGGGGACATCGAGCCAAGGGGCGAGGAATCCGGGGGACTGGGCGCCCTGACCGGGCGCGACAACTACAAGCACAGCGCCACCTTTCCGTAGATATCCGCTAACTCGAGGCGCATCGACACCAAGGTTTTGCGGTATTTATTGTAGGAAACCTACAATAATGTCTGCGAAGAGCCTTTACCGGACATGGTTGATTCGACCCAGGATTAGTGCCAGGCGGACCGTAAAGGCGTCCCGAGAGTCAGTCAAGTCGTACCCGGTTAGCCCGGCGATCCCCTTGATCCGGTACCGGACGGTATTTGCGTGCACAAATAACGATCGCGCAGTTGCCTCCAAGGATTGGCCGTTTTCCAGGTAGCTTTCGGCAGTATCCCGCAGGTTCGGGTCCCGATCTAAAGGCCCAAAAATATTTTCGATGATCTCTTGGCGGGCGATAGCCTCTCCCATGAGTGCTCGCTCGGCCAGAAGTTCCCACGCAAACACCGGTCGAGGGGCGTGCGGCCAGGCGCCTGCAGCGGCGACACCAGAAACGCAGGTTCGGGCAGCAACACCGAGTTCGGCGAGGCCGGTGACCGATTCGGTGACGATCACGGGGCCGGCCCCGAAGTAAGGGGTCATTAGCCGGTGAGAAGAGTGCGGATCAAGCCCTGCCCCACCAATAATTACCAACATCACTGGACCGTGAATTCCGGTGAGTAAATCCAGGCTGTGGCTTCGGGCGGCACGGCGCATCACGGAAAGTGATTCTTGGTTGTCTGAGGCCGGTGGTGAACCGGCAAGAACAAGTGCCGGTCGATCCTGGGACCAACCCAATGCAGCAATGCGGCTCAGAATCTCACTGTCGACATCACTTCGAATCAGGGCGTCGAGAATCAGTGCTTCAAGGCGCGCGTCCCAAGCGCCACGGGCTTCCGCCGCTCGCGCGTATACTTCCGCTGCGCTAAATGCGACCTCGCGGGAATACTGCAACGTGGCAATGCGCGCGTGAGCCAGGTCCTCATTTTCGAGGAAGGTATCGAGTTGAGATTCCACCGCTTCAATTGTCGTGCGAACAAGTTCAACAGTTTGCTCAAGTGAAATTACACTCGCTAATTCGCGCGGTGCAGCGCCGAACACATCAGCCGTGAGTTTGGGAACACTGGCGTCTGAGGATTTAGCCCAGTCGGAATACCAACCCATGAATGCGCCAATCCCCGCCTGGGCGACGACGGCGACCCAGGCGCGTTGGTCTGCACTGAGTTCCCGGTACCAAGGGAAAACTTCCATGCGCTTAACAGCTAGGGTTCCCAGATCACCCGAGGCAGCTTGCATGCGGGTGATCAACGAATCTGGGTTTTCCGAGTTGGGCATCAGTTCCCATTAGCCTGTTGAGACACCAATGAGTGAACCGACCGCATAGGTGATAGTTGCTGCACCGACACCCCACGACAATTGCCGTGTGGCACTGAAGACGATTCCGCGGCCAGATAATCGTCCGACCACACCACCGACAACACACAGGGCGATAATCGCAGCCGCAATTGCGGTAAAGAATGCGGCAGATCCCTCAAGGAAGGTGTAGGGAAGTACTGCAACGCTGGCACCGATCGCAAATGCAATGAAACTTGATACGGCGACCTTGACCGGGGATCCGAGTTGATCTGGATCTAGGCCAAGCTCTTCACGCGCCAACGTGTCCAGGGCAGTTTTCGGATCGGACATTATCTTGTCCGAAACTGACTTGGCCAAAGCCTTATCTAATCCTTTTGCCCGGTAAATCAGCTCCAGCTCTTTTGCCTCTTCCTCTGGCTTATCTCTAAGCTCAATGGCTTCCATTTCAATTTCCCGTCGGAAAAGATCGCGTTGGCTGGCAACGCTGACGTACTCTCCCGCAGCCATAGAAAATGATCCAGCGAGCAGTCCTGCTAAACCAGCGAACAACACCGTGCTGTTGTCAAGGGACCCGTTGAGGCTTGCTCCGGCAAAACCCATGACCAATGCCGTATTAGATACCAGCCCGTCGGAGATCCCGAAGACCGCCGCACGAACCGAGCCAGAGCGATCAACCCGGTGCCAGGGCTCGCCGCCTTTTGGCGCCGCGGCGGCGCGCGAGGTAATAGTGGGGATCGCCGTACCCCGGATCATGCTGCGGAACACTTCAGCGTGTTCGCGCTCGTCCTCGGACATTGAATCAAGTGCCTCAGGTTCCTCGTCATACATGCCGGCGTCGGCGCCCTCATTTCGTTCCAAGGTTCCCAGGACACTGTTAAGGCCGGTTACCCGCGCAGTATTGACGAGTCGTTGATCTGCGGGGTCAAGTTCGGTCGGAGCAGCGGGAATATCCACGCCGTACTCGGAAAGTTTTTCCAGCCAATGCTCGGCGTGGGCGTCTTCAATGTCGGCAAGCTCGATTAACGCGTCAGCTCGATCCCCGGTTACGGTTTCGGCGAGTGCGCGGTACAACAATGAAGCTTTGCGTTCGGCTTCGAGGTAATGCAGAAACCGCTTAGGATCCTTACTCATGCTCAGCCCGAACCCTCCGTGTTTCCTGCGTCAGCTGCCGCAGGATCGAGTAGTTGATACTTTTCAATCGCTTGCGCGACTGCCGACTTCTCAACTTTATCCAATGCGGCAAGAGATGCCAGAGTTTGGACCGTGATGGATTCTGCGTCAACAAGGAAGTGTCGGCGTAGTGCGCCACGCGTGTCCGACAGCCCCCAACCATCTGTACCCAAACTTGCAAACTCGTTGGGAACCCATGAAGCGATCTGGTCTTGGACCGCACGCATGAAGTCAGAGACTGCGATTACAGGGCCGCTTGTTCCTGCTAGCCGTGTGGTCACGTACGCCTGCTGGGGTTCATGCTCCGGGTTGAGGAGATTGTGACGATCAACTGCTAGGCCGTCGCGGCGCAGTTCATTCCACGACGTCACCGACCAAACATCTGCACTGACTCCCCAGTCATCACGCAGCAGCTCTTGGGCTTTGAGCGCCCACGGCACACCAACACCACTTGCCAAAATTTGTGCTTTAGGACCAGACGTCGCTGATTCATTGAGCAGATACATTCCCTTGAGAATTCCCTGAACATCAACGTTCTCTGGCTGTGCCGGTTGCACATAAGGCTCGTTGTACACGGTGAGGTAGTAGTAGACATTTTCTGAGTTTTCGCCATACATCCGGCGCAGGCCGTCTTTAACAATATGACCCAGTTCGTAACCAAATGCGGGATCGTAGGAAACCACGGCCGGGTTGGTACTCGCTAACAGAATCGAGTGACCATCTTCATGCTGGAGACCTTCGCCATTAAGAGTTGTGCGCCCAGCAGTCGCACCGAGGACAAACCCACGCACCATCTGATCTCCAGCGGCCCAGAAAGCATCGCCGGTTCGTTGGAAACCAAACATGGAGTAGAAGATGTAGACCGGGATCATGGGTTGGTCGTGGGTTGAATAAGAAGAACCGACTGCGGTGAAGGAGGCGACCGATCCGGCTTCATTGATCCCCTCGTGCAGGATTTGGCCGTCAGTTGCTTCCTTGTAGGAGAGCATCAGTTCGCGGTCAACGGATTGATATTGCTGGCCGTGCGGTGAATAGATTTTGGCGGTGGGGAACAACGAATCCATCCCGAACGTGCGGGCCTCGTCCGGGATAATCGGAACAAAACGTGCACCAATGTTTTCATCTTTGACCAAGTCTTTAAACAGTCGAACAAAAGCCATTGTTGTTGCAATCGCTTGATTGCCCGAACCTCGCATCACCGCGTCGTATACCTGGTTGTCTGGAAGCACCAGCGGCCGCGACTTTTCCCGGCGTTGGGGAAGTGATCCACCGAGTTTACGGCGGCGTTCCATCATGTAAGCGAGGTTTTCGTCTTTCAGACCCGGGTTGTAGTAGGGAGGTAAATAGGGGTCTTCCTCCAGCTGAGCGTCGGAAATCGGAATATGCAACCGGTCACGGAAATCTTTGAGGTCTTCGAGTGAGAGTTTTTTCATTTGGTGGGTTGAGTTGCGTGCCTCAAAACTTGAGCCAAGGGTCCAACCCTTGATCGTTTTGGCGAGGATTACCGTTGGCTGACCTTTGGTCTCGGTTGCTGACTTGTAGGCCGCATACATTTTGCGGTAGTCATGGCCACCCCGCGAGAGATTCCAAATATCCTCGTCGGACCAGTTGTGAACCAACTTTGCAGTCCGAGGGTCCCGGCCAAAGAAATTGTCGCGAATGTAGCCACCGTCGTTAGCTTTGTACGTTTGGAAGTCGCCGTCGTGAGTGGTATTCATCAGGTTCACCAACGCACCGTCACGGTCGGCGGCAAGGAGTTCATCCCATTGGCGACCCCACACAACCTTGAGCACATTCCAGCCGGCACCACGAAAAAGTGATTCAAGTTCTTGAATAATTTTTCCGTTACCGCGAACGGGTCCGTCAAGTCGCTGCAGATTGCAGTTCACCACAAAGATCAGGTTGTCGAGTTCTTCGCGGGCAGCAAGACCAATTGCACCCACTGCATCAACTTCATCCATCTCGCCGTCACCGAGGAAGGCCCACACTTTTTGACCCGAGGTGTCGGCAAAACCTCGATTGTCCAGGTACTTATTAAACCGGGCCTGATAAATCGCATTAAGGGGTCCAATTCCCATGGATACGGTGGGAAATTGCCAGAACTTGGGCATAAGGCGTGGGTGCGGATAGGACGGCAGCCCGCCAGGGCGGTGGGAAAGTTCCTGACGGAAACCATCCATCTGTGATTCGCTGAGGCGTCCTTCAACAAATGCGCGGGCGTAAATACCGGGGGAGGCGTGACCTTGATAAAAGATCTGGTCGGCGCCCGGGGGGTGGTCAGGGCCTTTAAAAAAGTGATTGAAGCCCACTTCGTAAAGAGTCGCGGAGCTTGCATATGTGGAGATATGCCCGCCAACGGAAACTCCGGGACGTTGGGCGCGGTGCACCATGATCGCGGCATTCCAGCGGATCATCGCCCGAATGCGGCGTTCTATAAATTCATCGCCAGGAAACCACGGCTCGTTATCGGGTGCGATTGAGTTGATGTAGTCGGTGCTGCGCAAACTGGGAACCCCGACATTATTTTCCGCGGCCCGACGCAAAAGCTCCAACATGAGAAAGCGCGCCCGGTAATTACCGCCAGATTTAACCAGTCCATCAAATGACTCCAGCCACTCTTGGGTTTCCGTCGGATCAACATCCACGTATTGGGTGGGGAGTCCACCGGCGAGAAGGGGTGAACGAGGGTTTATCACAGCGATCGCCTTTCAGTTGTCACCCGCAGGATCGCTGCCGGTGAGCGGAGTCATGTGGCATGACGGGAAGTGACCAGTTATGCCGATCCCTATCTTCTCGCATCCGCAATCTGTGCGCGCATTCGCCTCTGCGGTGGCCAGTGGGGAGTTTCGATAGGCTGTGGCCGTGACCTCTGCACAAAATAAGTTAGTAGTTCTTTACTCAATCCACTTGCCAAATGGCTCCGACTTGGGTGAACTAGTGTCGTGAGCGCATCACCCCAAGCACTCGAGGGGGCTATCCGCCTTTCCCTTGTGCCCGGTCAAGTAGTCCAAGAAGTCGGATACGACTCCGATTGCGATACCGACCTGCGCGCAGGAGTCGTTGAAATTCTCGGCATGGACCTCGTTGATCTTGATTACGACGACGTGGTTGATGCCGCCCTACTGTGGTTCCGTGAGGAAGACGGTGACCTGACCGATGCACTCGTTGACGCAATTACCCCGCTGGCAGACCAAGGGGTTGTGTGGCTACTGACCCCTAAGCCAGGGCGCGAGGGCCACGTTGAGCCCGAAGACATCGCTGAGGCCGCTCAGACTGCAGGGTTGCGCCAGACCAGCACAATCAGCGCTGGTGAGAACTGGCAGGGCACCCGGTTGGTTCCACCGCGCGCTAAGCGTTAACCTCTACTGCATGGAACTTGGTATCGGCGATCGCGCCCCAGAATTCACCCTGTCCAATCAATATGGCGTGAAAGTTTCCCTTTCCGATTTTCGTGGCAAAAAAAATGTGGTGATCATGTTCTACCCATTTGCGTTTTCTGGGCTCTGCACCGGGGAACTGTGTACGATTCGTGATCGCGGCAGCGATTTCATTAACGAGAAAACTGAATTCTTAAGTATCTCCTGTGATCCAGTCCATAGTTTGAAAGCCTACTCCGAACAGGAGAGTTTCACCCACAGCCTTCTGAGCGATTTTTACCCCCATGGCGCTGTCGCCGATGAGTATGGAGCATTATTTGAAGACAAGGGCTTCGCGACTCGGGCCACCTTCGTCATTGACAAAGAGGGTTTTATTCGCTGGGCCGTGATCAATGGTCCAGGTGAAGAGCGCAATGCGGACGAATACGCGGCCGCATTGGCTGAACTCGCCTAACTTTTTTCTGGGGTCGGTTTCACAGGCCCAGTGTCGTCGTTTTCGCGAGTAGTCGCCTTATTGATTTCATTCACGTGGGAGACGATTCCGCCAATGAGCGCGATCTGCGCGGTCATATCGGCCCCCCGCACGGCCTGGTGGGCTGCGGTAACCCCAATATTCTGCGTAGGGTCATCGGTGGCCAAATTGTTGGCCGCCATCTCTAGTAGGTCGGCGAGCGGGGAAAGCGCCGCCGAAGGAATTTGGGTGTTCAGATTCGAGCGAGTTGCACTGCGAAGATCGTTGGCAATATTGAGCACCCGAGCGCTCATTATCTGATTGGATCGCAGCAACTCTTTGAGCGAACTCAATTCAACGCTGTTCGTCCGTGGGCTCCACTTGGAATGCTTGGCCAAGTCTTCGTATTGCACGGAAAGCCCCAAAACTTGATTGCGCAACTCAACCGCCTGCTCATGCCATGCCGCTGCATTTTGGGTGTTTGGCTCACCTCGCAGGTCACTTGCAATTCGGGCCAGTACTTCGGCCAATTGAATTTGAACCGCAGCCAAACCAGCCGCAAGTTTTTGCGTCTCTCGTGTGGGCGAGGCGAGAAAGGAGGCAACGAGTGCAAACAAGGCGCCAATCACGACGCCGGTGAATCGCTCTAAAGCCAACTCGGTGGTCAGCTTCGAGCCAACAACCAGAATCACCGTGACCGCCAAGCTGGCAGCGACTGCGGGGGATTCATGTGGAATGCTGTAGTGCATCACACGGGCCATAACAAAACTCAAAGCAACCAGAAGCAGGATCACAACTGCGCCACTGCCAATGATTGAGACAATGGCAAGAGCCGCAGCTGCACCCGCCAGTGCGCCGAGTAGCTGAAGGAATATTTCGTTAGTTGCGTGGTGGAAAGTTACCCGAGTTGCAACTACGGCGGTAATTGCTGCGGGTAAGGGGGCAGCGTAGGCAATTGCATCGCTCACCAAGTAAGCAAAAAATGCGGCAAAGGATGTGAACACGGCTAACCGAAAATAGGTGGTGGGCTTAAAGCGCTGTGAACTCACTTCGGCAGTATCGCAGGGCAAGTAGCAATGAGGTCTCAGGCGCTACCAAGTCAAGGTCGCGGTGGCGAGCAGTTGTGCTTCACCGTGGTCATGGGTGACGTGGATCGTGGGGATCTTTTCCAGGCTTACCAGGTCTTTCACGTCAGCCAATAGCCGCATCCGGGTCGGTGAATCTAAAGCGCTGTAAGGCTCATCTAATAAAAGTACCGCAGGTTTTGCTGCGATCGCGCGCGCCAACGCAACGCGACCGGCTTGCCCCCCGGAGAGTTCCCAAGTCTTCTGATTGACAATATTTCCCAGCCCCACCCAGTCGAGTAACTCCTGGGAGCGGGCGCGCGCTACATCTCGTGATTGGCCACTAGCCCGAAGTGAGTAGCCAATATTGTCGAGCAAAGATAAGTGTGGGAAGAGCAGTGGGTCCTGAAAGACCAAACCAATATTTCGCTTATGGATGGGTACGCCATTGAGGCACCGATCACCCGAATATATTTCCCCTTTCAGGGCAGCGGTGACCCCAGCCAGAGTGCTTAACAGAGTGGATTTCCCACAGCCACTTTCACCCACAACGACCAAGATTTCCCCGGGGCCAACCTCAAAATTTAACGGCTCTGTGAGGGGAGTTTCGTAGCCGATGACCAAGTCGTGGGCACGTAGCCCGGCATCGCTCATGTGAACACCCGCCGTGACGCAATGCGGTCAACAACCAGTAGCAGCGACATGGTCATGACAACCAGAATCACGCTGAGAACGGCCGCGGTAGCAAACGCCGACTCACCGGGTTTACTCAGAAGGCGTGCGATTTGAACGGGAACCGTCGGCGCATCGGTCCGAGACAAAAGGGTTGCGGCACCGAACTCGCCGAGTGAGACCGCTGCTGCTAAGCCGCCGGCTGCCAACATTACGCCGCTGAACGCGGTGCCAAATGCGGTCCACCAAGCCCGCAAGGGGCCTGCGCCCAAACTCAGTGCGACGAAATATCTGCGGGGATCAACCGTGCGCAAACTTGGGGTGGCTACCGCGACCACAATCGGTACGGCAATGAGCGCGTGGGTGATGGGAATCAATGCTCCAGTTCCCCGTAAGTCAAGTGAGCCACGTGAGAACGCAAGCAGGATTCCCAGGCCCAGAGTTACCGCTGACACCCCCAAGGGAATTAATGCCAACGTTGCCACGATTCCCTTCCTACTCATCACAGCGATAGCAATGGCTCCGCCCAAGATTGCTGCGATTACTGAGGTAAACAATGCCAGACCAACTGAACGGCCGAGGGCTTCCAGTGGTGATCCAATGCGCGCATTGTCAAAATTGGCTAAACCAGACCACCAGCCGGTGGTGAGACCGTCCGAACTGGAGACTGATGCTCCAAAGATGCTCGCAATTGGGGCTAGCACGAGAGTGACGGCGACTAGGCAAGTCGCCGTGACGACGAATGCGGCCTGGGGGCCACGAATGCGTGCCCGTTCAAGAATTATTTTTGCCCTCGGTTCATTGCGACTCACCCGTGCCGAAATCACAAACACCACACCTACGACAACTAGTTGCAAAATCGCTGCGGCAAGCGCGGTTGGGAAATCCAGGAGTACCGAAGTTGATCGCAGGAGCACTTGCTCAAGTGTTCGTGTCCCGGAGCCATCGCCCAGAACAACAACAATGCCAAGGGAACTAAAGGAGAAAATGAACACTACGGCGGAAGCCAACATGATTGAGTTTCGAAGTGCCGGTAGCGTGATCGTTGAGAAAATCCGCATGGGGCCTGCACCTAGCGTGGCCGCTGTTACTTCCATGCGCCGATCCAGGGTGGACCACTGGGCCCCGACTAGCCGAATGACAACTGCGATATTGATGTACGCGTGGGCAATCACTACAAGTAGAAGTCCGTTGGGAATCGAGTCACCAAATAGCGATCGAAACCCGAGCGCAACAACCACTGTTGGTAGCACGAAGGGGATGGTTACCAACGCAAGTATGAACCCGCGCCCAAGGAATTGGTAGGTAAATAACACTCGAGCGATCGGTATACCAATCAGTAAAGAAAGCCCCACGCTCAGCATCGCTTGGGCACTTGCCAGCAGCACCACCTGCCACAGAGTCGAGTCCAGTAGAGCATTCAGTGTGTCAGCAGTCCACGCGGTTGCGGTCAGCCGAATCAGGGGGTACACCAAGAAAATAAGCAGTAGGAGCGCGGGAAGTACCCACAGCCGCTTGAGACTGCGGGGTAAATGCGAAGCTAGCGTCCCGCTCAGCGGTTCATCACGGTTCCCCAAGTGTCAAGTAGTGAAGCGAGTTGCTCACTGACTTGATTAGGTGGCAAGGAGGTGCTGTTTGTGATCACGGGCGTGAAGTTAGAGAAAACCTCTGGCAAGGTGGCGTCGGCCCGAACCGGGTAAACAAACATATTTAAAGGGATGTCTTCTTGGACTTTGCGAGAGAGCATTGCATCGATAACGGCCTGAGCCCCAGTGGAGTTTTCGGCACCCGCCAAAACTCCGGCGTATTCCACCTGCCGGTAGCAGGAATCAGGGAGAACCGAAGTTGATGGCTCGGTAATGCTCGTGTCTTCTGCAAAGACTATTTCAGCTGCCGGGCTCGTTGCATAAGAAACCACAAGCGGGCGATCGCCGCCGGAAGGAGTGAACTGGGTGTAGTAGGCGTCGGTCCAGGAACCAGCAACCGTGACACCCCCATCACGCAGTGCTTCCCAGTAGGCCGGCCACTCATCACCAAAACGCGCGACCGTGGCTAGGAGAAAAGCCAGACCGGGTGATGAAGTTGCTGGGTCTTGGACTACGAGCAGATTGGCGACTTCAGGCAGTTGCTCAAGGTTCGCCGGCGCAGACGTGGCTTGTTCTGCAAACCAAGTGTCATCAATATTGATACACACATCACCAAAATCGATTGGGGTGAGTCGACCATCTTGGGTGTCTTGGAGGAACTGTGGCAAGAGGTTAGTCAGTTCAGGGGAGGTATATGGCTCAAAAACATTTTCGTCGGTAGCTCGCAGCGCGAGTGTGTTGTCAATTCCAAAAAGCAGATCAGCAGTTGGCTGACCGGCAGCCAGAATCGCGCTGGCGGTCAGCGTGCCCGCATCACCGGTCGACGTGATTTCTAGGTCGATCCCTTGCGTGAGTAGATCCTCAACAAAAGATGGGGAAAGTACAAAGGACTCGTGGGTGATCATGCGCACGGTCTGCAAGTCAGGAGTCGGTTGCGCCCCGGAGCTTGAGTCCGTGGGACTAGAGCAGGCAGTGATAACGAACGCACCAGACATGATTACAGCAATAAAACGAAACATTTCCACTCCCTCGCGCTGGCATTACCCAGATCAGGTGTTGTGGGTAAGCAGTGGCCACTGCCCTCTCAGCCCGCTGATCCTGCAAGCTCCCCAAGGTATTTTCAGATTAGCACGCCACCTGGTTTTCCGCGAACGCAGCGCATTGACCCAGTTTCTGTTCTAAGGTTTTGCCGTGAACATTGTGACCAGTGAGCAGCAAAGTCCCGACTTTGATGTGGCAATTATTGGCTCAGGTTTTGGTGGCTCAGTATCGGCATTGCGTTTGAGCGAAAAGGGTTATTCGGTTGCCGTGTGCGAGGCAGGTCGGCGTTTCACCGAAGAGAATTATGCAAAGAATTCGTGGGATCTCAAGAATTTTCTATGGGCGCCAGAGCTGGGATTCTTTGGGATCCAAAGATTCCATCTGCTCAAAGGAGTCACCATCCTTGCTGGCGCAGGTGTTGGCGGCGGCAGTCTGGTGTACGCAAACACACTTTACGTTCCCGGCGACTCCTTTTTCCAAGATCCACAATGGGGCGAAATCACTGACTGGAAAGAAGAACTTGCACCTTTTTACGACCAAGCTCAACGCATGTTGGGCGTGACCCAAAACCCCACCACGACGCCATCGGATCTGGTGATGAAGAAGATCGCCGAAGAGATGGGGGTTGGCACGACTTTCCGGCTCACCCCCGTGGGAGTCTTTTTTGGTGAAGGTCGGGGAAAGAAATCCCCAGATCCTTATTTCGGTGGAGTCGGTCCTGAGCGCACGGGCTGCATTGAATGCGGTGAATGCATGACCGGTTGTCGCTATAACGCGAAAAACACGTTACCCAAAAACTACCTTGGGCTGGCTGAGGCAGCGGGCGCAACAGTTATGCCGATGTCGACCGTGTACAAAGTTGAACCTATGGCGCAGGGCGGTTATCGGATCTCCGTGCGTAAAACTGGAACGAAAAGCGAGAGCAGTTTCACCGCAAGCGAAGTCATCTTTGCTGCTGGCACTTACAACACCCAGAAACTCTTGCACCGCATGAAAGATGATGCAGTGCTTCCTAACCTTTCACCGAGATTGGGCACACTTTCGCGAACCAACTCTGAATCAATTTTGGGAGCCGTGTCTGACACTTTTACGACCGACTTCACCGAAGGGGTTGCCATCACTTCAAGTTTTTTCCCTGATCCGCAGACCCACGTTGAACCGGTGCGTTACGGAAAAGGTTCTAATTCGATGGGTTTATTGCAAACAATCATGACTAGACCGCAACCGGGTAAGAAACGTTGGGCGATCTGGATCAAGGAGATGCTTAAAAATCCTGGAGACGTTGCATTGGCGCTTAACGTGAGATCCTGGAGTGAGAGAAGTGTGATTTCCTTAGTCATGCAAACTGTGGACAACTCGTTAACACTCAAAGGTAAGCGAAATCGCTTTGGCCGTTGGTCACTTGGCACGGTGGCCTCCGAATCGACCCCTGCTCCCACCTACATCCCGGTTGCCCAAGACGTGGTTGAGCGGGCTGCGGAGATCATTGACGGTCGACCCGGGGGAAGTGTGTTTGAGAGTTTCGATGCCGCACTGACCGCCCACTTCGTGGGAGGGTGCGTGATTGGAAGTAATAGTGCAAGTGGAGTGATTGATGGGTATCACCGGGTGTTTGGGCATGCGGGTCTTCATGTGGTGGACGGTTCGGCCATCACGGCAAATTTGGGTGTAAATCCGTCATTAACCATTACGGCTCAAGCCGAACGCGCCATGGCGCTGTGGCCCAATCGGGGTGAGGCGGACACTCGCCCCACACTAGGTGCGCGATATGAAAAAGTGAATCCTGTTGCTCCTAAGAATCCTTATGTGCCAGCTGATGCTCCGGCTGCGTATCGGATTAACACTTGATGTGATGTGTGTCGTGAAGTTTCATCGGCACCTGTGAATCGGTGAATCGGTGAAAGTGTGGGTCCAAAGGATGTGCGGCATAAAAAAACTCGCAAAGTGGTCTTTGCGAGTTTTTTATGACCTGAGTGTGAACTCAGTCAGCCTTGGTGGCGGCGAAAAATTGCGTCAATTTCGTCGCGGTGTGATGGGCTCATGGCCTGTGACCGCTGGAAACTCCACTCTTGCTGGAATGAGCGATCTGAGTGTGAGTTGAAAATCTGGCTGAGAACTCGGCCGAATCTCTGCATCTAAGTCACGTCCTTTTTGTATTAATGTATTCCCGGGGTCTCCGGTAAGACAATAATACGACATAGCCGTTATGTAAATGTTACCGGGGGTGATTTTCCTTCATGAAATCCTAACTTTCCGGCTCAAACCAGAGTGTGGAGTTTGTCCCATCTGTGTCACAGCAATCACCCGGAATCGATAAGTTCCGGGCTTTTTGGGGAGGGGGCACGACAGGGACCTGGCATTGGGGTTGAAGCCAATAATCGTGCAGATCTGCCTTCCCTTGGCATTAACAACCCGGTACCGGTCCACCACTGCGGAGGTGCTTGCGGCCAAAGTGCGGAACTTGATCTTTTTCTTGGTCACTGTAGGTGGAGCCATTTGAGTGGGCGCAGTTGTCACGGCACTGGCGCTCGCCGGCAGCGCATTCCCTTCCCCTTGTGCGTTGCGGGCGCGGACGGTGAAAATATGCTCACCGTCGGGTAGATCGGTGACCGTGCAGGTAAGCGCCGAAGCGGCACAGACAACGGCCCCGGTGGGATCGGACACTTCGTAGTTGACAACGGTGTCAGGCGAGGTTGTGGGCGGCTGCCAGTTCACTACAACCGAATTATTGACCGCTGATAATGCAATATTTGTCGGTGCTGAGGGAATACTGGGATAACCGGCGGCTACTAGAGCTTGGTTCACCAAGTCGAGATAGTCAATTGCACTAAAGCCAACCATCAAGTACGCACCGGTATGGCCGGTAACGCAGCCGCCGGCTGACCCGGAGTTTACGCCGAGGACCAAATTTTCGCCGAGGGCGTTAGTCGCATAAGTTGGACCGCCGCTGTCCCCACTGCAGACACCCACGGATGCGTTTTGTTGCACGGAGAAAACGGGACCTAGGCCGAAATTGGGATCATATTGGTCAATGGGAACGCCGGCCGCAACTGGAAGAATGTCGCGTCCAGCGGGGCTATTAAGTCCGTAACCCATGATTGTTCCTGGGTACAGGGTGGATGCCCAGCGTGACATCTCTGCCGAGGTTGCCAATCGAGAATACATGCTGGGACCAAGGTCTTGGTCAAGCTGAAGTACCGCAAAGTCATTTGGCTCAACCCTGCTTGATGCATTGACATACCCACTCGGCGTCCATATTCCAATCACGTTCACAGGGCTCGCACCCTGCGGACCGGTATTGCTGTATTGCACGGCAGGCGCACCAGGGGGGAAGATTGCCAATCTGGGAACTCTGGCTGTGCCCCCTGCAACAGTCACGCAGTGCCCTGAGGTCAGCAGCACCCGCGGCTTCCACACCACCGCACTGCAGCTCTTGCCCCATGAGCCGCCATCGAAAATCGCGACAGCAGCAACACCAGGATTCCCAGGAACCAACGTCCCACCGTAAATGCGTGGCGATACGGGAGTGGGGGAAGCCTGTGCGGTGCCCAGCACCGTCAAGGAGATGGCAACGGCACCGGCCATGGCGATTAATCGCCGGGGACTTCTCACTTTGTAAATGTACGTTACGCAAAAATAGGAATCGTCAAGAGGGTCCACAAAGCGGATGGCAAGAAGCCGTACTTATGGTGGGCGAAGAGGGACTCGAACCCCCGACTTCATCCTTGTAAGGGATGCACTCTAACCAACTGAGTTACTCGCCCGGAAACCAAAAGATTACATGAGGCAGCTGCCGCGCCTGTCATCGCTCCCTGGCAGCACACTGCAATTCAATTTTTCTAGAGACGGCGGGATGGGAAGATTGATATTCCGTAATCGGTAGGCTCACAACAACGGTAACAATGAAATATAAAGGCGTTGTCTCTCGCACGTACTTGACCCGATGCTTGGCTCCGATGGGGTCTTAATCTTGGTGGCGACCGCGTGTTCGGTTGTGGTGTATCTCCTCACCTGTAAGAAAGAGTCAACTCAGCGTTGGCGTTAGGTTTCATTACTCAGAAATTGGGTTTGCGGGCCTTACCATGAGGGCACGGAAGTACACATTCACGCATACGAATCCTGAAGGGTAAGTCATGAAAATTGGGGTTATCGGAATTGCACTGCTTGGAGTGGCTTCCATCGTTCTCGTAGGTTGTTCGAGTGGCTTTTCTGACGGTGGCACGGTGGAGTGCAATGACACAACAATCGCAGAAGCGGTAACTGGGGACCCCACTTTCGCCGAATACGTGGTCACTGACTACACGTGCGCAGACGGCTGGGCTTTTGCAGCAGCAAATCCAGCTGAAGGTCAAATGGGAGCGCCCGCCATGATGATTTTTGAAGCTGAAGGCCAGTTCTGGATCTCTAAAAGTGCGGCAGATGTCTGTGGCACCTATGGCGATGGCAGCTATCCCAGTGATGCCATGGTTCCGGAGTCCCTCTATGAGCCAGCCTGCTTGGCTGGCTAGGTAGCCCCGCTGGGTAACCTGTTGATATGGCCAACGTCTTCGATGTGTGCGATCTGCTCGATCGACACTTCCCACCGGACACGGCGGAAGCGTGGGACAGTGTTGGCTTGATCTGCGGAGACCCCGCAGCGACGGTTTCTCGGGTACTTTTTGCCCTAGACCCCACAATGGAAGTAATCCATGAGGCAATAGAAGTCCGGGCGGATCTGGTGGTCACCCACCACCCCCTCTTCCTCACCGGAGTACATGGCGTTTCTCGCGACACATTGGGTGGACGGGTTGTTCATGACGCCATCTCACATGGAATCGCCCTTTTCAACGCCCACACCAATGCCGACCACGCTAACCCTGGAGTGTCCGACGCGCTGGCACACACACTTGGCCTAGTTGAATGCGCACCCATTGAGCCCGGTGTCACGCCGGTTACCGGAGCCGGCCGCATTGGTCGGCTGCCCAAGACTTTGACGTTGGCACAATTTGCTGAACAGGTCGCCGAGTCCTTACCCAGCACCGCGGGTGGAATTCGGGTTGCGGGCGACCCCAACAGGGTAATCGACATGGTCGCCGTGTGTGGGGGATCGGGTGATTTCTTACTTCCGCTGGCAGCCGCTCTTGCCGATGTCTACGTCACATCAGACCTGAAGTACCACCGAGTCCTAGACCACCGGCAGGGAGAGTGCGCGCTGATTGACGCATCCCATTTTGCGACCGAATGGCCGTGGGTGCTGGCGGTTGCCGCCTTGGTGCATAGTGAACTGGGTAGCAGTGTGAGTACATTGGTCTCTGCAGTGCGAACGGATCCGTGGACTGGACACTATTCCTCCCGCGACTGAAAACTCACGAGCCGTCAGAACCGCTTTATTAGGAGATTGCATTGAACATTGATCTGCAGATCCAAGTGCAACTTCTAGCCGTTCAAGGGAAAGACACTGAAGTGGCCCAACTCGAATACAAGCGGTCCACGCTCCCGGCAATTGAGCAGAAAAAGCAACTCGAAGCGAATTTCGCTCGTGCTCGCGACCAGCACATTGCCTCCGAAGTAATTCTTAGTGACCTGCAACGGGAAGCACTTAAATCCGACGGTGATGTGGATGTAGTTCGTCTGCGGATCACAAAAGATCAGGAAATGCTTGATTCTGGTGCGATCAACGACCCCAAGCAGCTCACCAATCTCCAACATGAACTCGAATCACTTGCCAAGCGTCAGCTCGACCTTGAAGACGTTGAACTTGAAATCATGGAACGCGTTGAGGGAGCCAAAGCGGCAGTGCAGGTGCTCGCCCAACAAAAAACTGATTTTTCACACCAACTCGAAACTGTGACCGCGACTCTGGATGCAGAACTAGCGACCTTGGCCGCAGACCTAGTTGGCGTGCATGCCGAGCGTGTGCAACTTGCAACTGATATGCCCCCTGAGTTTCTCGCCTTGTATGAAAAAATTCGTAAAGGACATGAAGGAATGGGCGCTGCCAAATTACACCGTGGTCAATGTGAGGGGTGCCGCCTCACAATTCCACCCCAGGAACTCAATGTGATTCGCTCAGCGACACCAGAGACGGTAATTCAGTGCGAAGAATGCCGCTGTATTTTGATCCGAACCGCTGATTCAGGAATTTAGTTCATGACGCGTGATCTGATCGTTGAAGCTGACGGCGGTAGTCGTGGCAATCCCGGTCCGGCAGCTTTTGGTTCACTTGTGCGCGATTCCGTTACCGGCAAGGTGCTTGTTGAAATTGCCGAGTCCGTGGGGACTGCAACAAATAATGTAGCCGAATACGGTGGGGCAATTGCGGGATTACAAGCCGCCGTCGAGATTGATGCTGATGCACGTGTTGAAGTCAGACTTGATTCCAAGTTGGTGGTTGAGCAAATGTCGGGTCGTTGGCAAATTAAACATCCGGACATGCGGGATCTCGCTAAAGTGGCGCGCGCGGTAATCCCGGCCGGCCAGGTCTCATATACCTGGGTGCCCCGCGAACAAAACCGCGCAGCAGATGCTCTAGTCAATGAGGCATTAGACCAATTTGATGGAAGTACCCCTGTGCGCATTACACGTCGGTACGTATCTGAAATGAATGGAGTAGCACGCGAGGGTCTCTTGGACTCTGTGCCGGAATTGCAAGCGCGCGAAACTACTGAAGACACATTGCACACACAACCAAATGTGATGATTGGTTGGGCAGACCGAGGAACCCCAGTGACAACACTGATGGCCCGCCATGGTGCATCGAGTTATTCACTGGACAGAAGATTCAGCGGATCTGGTGGATTGGACGTGCCTCTTGCCCCGATCGGGATCGCTCAGGCCCAGGCGCTTGCGGCCGAAGTGAAGGCCCGTGGGGTCGTGTCACACATAATTTCCTCGCCGCTGCTGCGCACCCACCAGACTGCCCAGATTGTGGCCGAGGCCACTGGATTGCCTGTAACTGAGAACGCCGACTTCGCTGAGTGCTCATTTGGTGACTGGGACGGGCACACCTTTGCTGACGTTCGGGAACGTTGGCCGGTAGAGCTCAACGAATGGTTGGCAGATACGAGTGTGGCACCGCCTGGCGGGGAGTCTCTTACCCAGTGCCGGGAACGGGTAAACCGTGGCCGCATGGCCGTTGTGGAGCAATTTCCCGGCCAAACAGTCCTGATAGTCTCGCACGTCTCACCGACCAAACTGATGACCTGCATCGCAACGGGTGCTCCGCTTGAGTCAATATTTCGTATGGAGTTACCCCCGTGTTCTCTCACATCACTGGCCTGGTTTCCAGATGGGAACTCCAGTATGTTGTCATTTGCGGAAGCGAGTCACTTGCGCAAACTCAGGGCTGACGGGGTCTAGTGGGGGCTGAAATCTCCACACGCAAGCCACCGAGCGGACTGTCATCGAGTGCTAGTTCGCCCTGGTGTGCCACGACAACAGATTTAATAATGCTCATGCCAAGCCCAAAACCGCCAGTACTTGAATCCCGGGCTTGATCTAGTCGGGTGAAGCGATCAAAAATCATTTCTCGGTTGTGAATTGGGATGCCTGGGCCACCGTCGTCTACGGTGAGAGTGAACCAGCTTTCACCGCCTTTATCGGTGTGTTTAAGGCGAACAGCAACCGGCGCATCCGTTGGTGTGTAACGTGAAACATTTTGAGCGAGGTTGGCCAGAAGCTGTGCCCAGCCCCCTTCAGTTCCGGTCATTGATACGTCTTGCAAGTCAAGTTCAACCGGGCGTTGAGACAACTGAGCGAGATCCCCAAATGAGTCGTTGATGAGTGATGTGAGAGAGAACTCCTCGGGTGAAGTGCGGGATGTTTCGGCCAAGTCAAGTGCCAATAATGAAGTGACTAATCTCTCTAGGCGCAATGACTCAGAGTTGATCCGACTCAGCGCCCGAACTTCTAAGTCACTTCTTGATTGTGGAAGATTTCCTTCACTGCTTACGAGCAGTTCAATATAGCCTCGGATTACGGTAAGGGGGGTACGAATTTCGTGGGATGCGTCAGACACAAATGTACGCAATCGGTTCTCGGATTGTTCCAATTGCTTCATGGAAAGTGTGAGCGAATCAACCATTGAATTCATGGAATCGCTCAGGACACCCAACTCTGTTCCGGGGGTCCCGTCGGGCATGCGCTGATTCGTGGCACCGGCGGCTATTTCCCCGGCTGTGCGAACCATTTTATTGACTGGCCGAAACGACCGTCGCACCGTAAACCAAGCAATAATTGCACCACCCAGGGTAGAAAACAGGACAATTACCACGGTGCGCCAGGCAATTGAGTTTAAGGAATTTTGGTAATCAAACAGTGACGTGAGCGCAATGACCGTTCCACCACGAGGCAAACTTCGCGATGCAAGTCTGTAACTTTCAGTAGTTTCAGGATCGACGAAGCTGACTATTTTCTTTAAACCAGAGGTCATCACGCTTGCTGGGATCGTGGGAAATGGATCTGGATCTTGTGGTAGTCCCGAAAGGCGAACTTCCGTTATGACTCCGCGAAAGTTTACTCCTGCAAACGCAACGGGACGCGGTAAATTATCTCTCTTTGCTCTTTGTTCTCGTTCAGCTGCCCGAAAATCGTTAGCCAGCCCTCCGGGACTTATGTCTACATTGGCCAGACTTGCTTTAAGAGTCGCATCTACTTGATCAAGTTGAACGGATGAAACCGTAATGTAGGTAGCAAAGCCAATAATTGTTGACGTAAAGGCGATCAGCACGGCGGTCAGCAATGTAATGCGAAAACGCAAGCTCACGATGTGCCCGCATTCACTGTGCACTCACACATTGGTATCCGACACCTCGAACTGTTCGCAGACTAATGGCGGTTCCAAGTTTTTTGCGTAAATAGGAGACGTAGGTCTCAACAACATTACGGTCAGCAAACTTATCTGTGCCCCACAGTTCATTCAAGATTTGGTCTTTACTCAAAACCTTGTTGGGGTTTTCCAAGAAGAGTTGCAGAAGACGGAATTCAGTCGCTGAGAGATTAACTTCTTGACCTTCGATGGCTACTAAGTGCTGTTCAATATCCATTGAGAGCGTACCGCTATTCAAACCCGAAGGCTCTTCTAGTTGGGTAGTGGATCTTTTGAGAACTGCATTAATTCTGAGTGTTAATTCTTCGATTCCAAAAGGCTTGCGAACAAAGTCGTCGGCACCTAAGTTGAAAGCCTTTTTGATGTCCTCACGGTCAAGGCGCGCGGTAAGAATGATAACCGGAACCCTATTCCCTGATGATCGTAATTTTTCCAATACGGCGAATCCATCCATGACCGGCATGTTTACGTCGAGCACAATCAAGTCAATGGAATTTTCGCGAATCAGATTCAATGCTTGCATGCCGTGGTTGGCAGTAATCGTCTTGATGGTCACCATGCTCAGGGCGTCAACAATTAAATCCCGCACGCCATCTTCGTCATCTACCACTAAGACTAAAGGCGATTGCATATTTCTACTTTCTGCTCGCTCAACGACTAGAGTGCGGGGAACGTTACTGCTCCCCGCACTCTAATGGTTACGAATCTGACATTTTTCAGAGATTACTCGGAAGCACCTGAGCTTTTGGTGCCGCCAACAGCGCTTTTGATCACTTTGTGCAGCGCCTTTGCCTCCTCGCGAGTCATGTCACCGGACTCGATCAAGGTCCGCAGGCCACCTTTATTGGAAAGTGCGTCAGCTTGAGCTTGGGTGATCGTCCCGTTAGTGACAAGAGTCTTTAGGCGATCAGCCCGGTTTTCTTGGCCGACTGACTTGACTGCATCTTTTTTTGTAGTCTTAGCCTTCTCGATTATTGCATCCGCTTGAGTCTGGGTGATTGTTCCCTTTGCAACGAGTTCGCTCATTACGGAAGCAAATGTTGAGTCTGCGTTTGGCTTATCAGTACCTTTGATCTGCTTGTGCAGCGTCTTTGCCTCTTCGCGAGTCATGTCACCGGACTTGATCAAGGTCCGCAGGCCACCTTTATTGGAAAGTGCGTCAGCTTGAGCTTGGGTGATCGTCCCGTTAGTGACAAGAGTCTTTAGGCGATCAGCCCGGTTTTCTTGGTGGGCTAACTTGACTGCATTTTTGACAGTTGTAGCTTGCTCAGATGTCAAAGTGCCATCGGTGACGAGAGCTGCGACTGAGCCTTTGCCCCTATCTTTGCCACCTTCTTTATCCGCTGTGCCAACAGCGCTACCCACGCCAGCGAATGCGCCGACAGCGAGTGCGGCTACACCAGCGCCGGCACCGATTCGGGTAACCCATGTCATATTTTTGCTCATTAGAGCTCCTTTGGATCGGGATGCTGTTTGTGTGCATCTTTTTCTTGAGTAGCCGTAGAATCACATGCAATCTTGGGAAGACCCTGAGATGGACCTGTGGGTTCGCTGTGAACTAATTCGTGACTATCTGCAATGTAGGTATTCCGGGAGTCAACGTGTCCAAATCAGCCGTAAATCCCAATTTTGTGAAGAAATCTCCGAGTTTGTCGATCTTAGTGGGAAATTTACCAGAAAAGAGACAGGCTGCCCGCACCAGATCGCCTTTTGTGGCTTTGTTGAAATGGGTGACTGGCTTGAGAGCCCCATTGACTTTGGTGAGGACTTTCACGCTCACAATTGGCTGATTCAGATACTTGACGGGGGCAAGTTTCTCATAACTGCCGGACCGCAGGTCCAGAATCAATTCATGCTTATTTTTAGCCAGTGCCGCGAGAAGAGCAGTTTTCCAGTAAACGGCCAGAGGACCGATGGCAGGAATTACTGATCCTCCGCTGAGTCGGTACGCCGGGATCGGATCTGCCGGGGTCACAAAGCCAAAGAGGGCTGAGGAGATCAGGATGCTGGAGTCAGCTCGTGCCCGTGCGGGTGCATTCAAGGTGCCGTATCCCAAGTGGTCGTAGAGAACTCCCGTGTAAATCTTGATCGCGGGAGCGCAATGTGCCGTCATTAATTCGGCATTAATCGCGAGTAAATTGTTTTGCTTGGGGCCAAGATCGAGCGCCTTTGCGGCAATTTCCGGCTGGTCCGTGCAAAAATTTTCAAGGGCTTTCATCAAGCTCACGCGCTGCTCACGAAGTTCTGGGAATACCAATTTGGTCGGTGCGAACTTCGACCCTTTGCTTGGCGGGGTTTTGCCCTCACTCGGTGGCAACAGAAAGATCACTCGTAGAGCCTATTCGGGAAATCGAGCCAGCGATCCCCCCGGACCGCTGACGGCGTAGCCTGTGCCAGGAACGAGTCGGTCGGATGATCGCGGCACGCAAGTGTCGAGGAAAGTCCGGACTTCATAGAGCAGGGTGGTGGGTAACACCCACCCGGAGTGATCCGCGGGAAAGTGCCACAGAAAACAGACCGCCAAGGGAAGCCTTGGTAAGGGTGAAACGGTGGTGTAAGAGACCACCAGTGGTGCAGGTGACTGCATCAGCTTGGTAAACCCCACCCGAAGCAAGGTCAAATGGGTCGGCTTGCCGGCCCAAGCAAACGGGCTGCTCGCCTCATATTTGCTGGTAGACCGCACGAGGCTGCTGGTAACAGCAGTCCCAGATGGATGATCATCATCTGTTAACTCAGATACAGGATCCGGCTTACAGACCGGCTCGTTCCCTTCTTCCCCGCACTGCGCTCAACTGGAATTGATTCTAGTGAGGTGATTACATCAGAGAAAGGTCTTCGCGGGACTGCCGATGCCAATGCCAATGCCAATGTCGGGGTACGGGAGGCAGTACGAACTGTCCCGACTCAACAAAATCAAGAGCATGGCCCAGTTAGGCGCCTGGTTGCTTGGTGTCGCTGGAATCATAACAATTGTTTTACATGGTTTTATGGTGGGGGATTCGACGGGAACCATGATCTTTGGGATTCTTGCAGCTTTTTGTGCAGTACGTGATGCAGTTTCGGTGGGCCGGTTAGACAATGGCGGCTGTTTAAGGTCTTGAGGCCAGCGAGCAAGGCTGACCCACATGCAGGGCTCAAAACAAACTATCGGTGCAACCTGGGGAAAACGGCCGAGGGGTAGATTAAAACCCTTGAAATGTGGAAAGCAAACTTTTAGGGCACAATGAGGACGTGCCCAAAATTAGTGCCCCGAGTATCGCCGAACACCGTGAAGCACGGCGTGATGCGCTTTTGGTAGCCGCTACACAGCTTATGCTCTCGGGAACTCCGTTCACGGTTGCCCAGGTTGCATCTGAAGTCGGGCTCTCTCGCTCCGCGGTGTACGAGTATTACGCGAGCGCCGCAGACCTTATTGCCGACGTCCTCGTCGACGAAATGGCTCTCTGGGTGGATGAAATATCACCGATGGTGGAAGCGGAAAGTGAGCCACTTGCCCGAATCGAAACGTGGGTGCGTGGCGTCCTGGGATACGTGAAAGATGGACGCCATGTTCTGGTGAAATCTGCCGGGTCTGTCGAATTGCCAGAGGCCCGCAGAGTGCAGGTAACGTCTATGCACCGCGAACTAGTAGCACCACTTGTCCAGGCGCTCACCGAGCTAGAAGTTCCCGACATTCGTCAGTATTCGGCTTTTTGTTGGGGAGTTCTTGACAGTGCAATTATGCGCGTTGAATCACAAGGTTGTGATGCGGTCGCCGAGGGCGATGCCGTCATGGTCTTTATCACTTCTGGTGTGGGTAAATAATGAATAAAGGGGGTGCAGCGCATCAGCGCTGCACCCCCTTTATCAGTTCGTTCGATTAACCCAACTTGAAAGTGCGGGTTGCGACTAGTGGCTTGAAGTTACGACCGCCTGTTGTCACAATCGTGAGTGTGCAGGTTCCTGTGTCGGCGAGTGCGGTGATCTTGCCATCTCGCACAGAACAGTTGTCGGCCGTGATTGACGGCGTCACACCTGATCGTGTGGTCGCACTAAAAGCCCGACCATTTTGGGTGATCTTGGAGCCGGACTTGGGGCGAAACTTGACCTTATCCGTCTTACGATCTGTGCGAACAGACTTGAAGACCGTGGGAAAAACGCGAAGGTAATTGGGATTGGCACTCTCACGTCCAGCGCCAAGAATGTATACGGCGCAGGCCCCCAAACCTGGTGCGGCTTCGGCGCGACAGTCAACAGACTGATTCGCACTCGTTCCGGTTTGTGGGTTCGGATTAGTTCCATAAAATTCGCCGTTTACTTTGATTTTTGCCGCCACGCTGGCCCGATCCGCAGCCGTTGCCGGGATGTAGACGAGTGAATCAGTGGAGCTATCGCACAGGGTTGGAGCAGATCGGGGATTCATCGGCACAGCGCAATGCAGCGCATAGAGTCCGACATTGGCAGGCAAGTTCGTGACCACAACTGGTTGGACGGATCTCGTTTCCAAGGCGGCTAGTGAGGTCATGTTGTTATAACCGGCAACCGTTGCGTTGAAAGTACCTTCAGCGTGAGCGGGAGCGACTGCGGTTGCACAGACAAGTCCTAGCGCAACTATCGAGGCCACTAGGTTCCCTAGTTTTTTCTTGTTGAGCATTTTTCTCCTTTTATCTATTTATCTATGTGAATGAAACGGGAATATATAGATCGGCACCACGGAATGAAGGCTTCGTGTGATCTGCGCGGGTCACGATTGAACATGAAACATTCCTGCAGTCGATCTTGCCGATTTTGGGGCTGACCGTCAGCGTCACTGAAAATTTTCCGCGCTTACGAAATGGAATAGCAAGTGAGGATCCGTACGGAGGAGGATTTGAGGAAATCCAGGCTGATGCCGAATCGCTGGCGGTCAGGTTGACCCCACCACCGCAGGGTCCGGGTGGCGTGGTTGCACCCTTCGTGGGAGTAACACACAAAGCAACATAGATGCCAATGCGTCGATCAAAACCTTTTCCTCGCACTCTAATTCGGGCACCCGTTGCGGTCAGGTTCTTTGTTGGCTTTACGGAGAGTGCCGTATCGCCGCTTCTCGTGACTTTGGTGGGTACAGATGCTGCGCTCACTGAAGTCGTGCTCGCAGGAATCACCAATGCCACACACACCAGTGGAGTGAGGGCGGCGCGAATAAGGCCTGTTGATCTGTTCACTTAATAAACGTTAGGCAAGAAAAAAGGAGCCCGCCTGACACACTGTCGGCCGTTCCCGACGACGTGCCGGGAACGCAATCGCTCTTGCCTCAATAATGTACTTATGAAGAAGTTGGGATTCGTGATAGCTGGGATGGCAGCTATTGTGCTGAGTGGGTGTTCATCCGTTGTCGACAATTCAGTGGCCAGCGATAACAGTGTGCTTGAAATCGTAAGACCAATTTCGATCTCCCAGGAAGACGTCGCAGCTCCGGCACCATTTTCGGTTCCGTGGCCGGTGTCTTCAGCACAAAGAATTGTGTCGCTCGCAAATGGATCAGGCGAGGTGATTGTTGCCCTAGGAGGAGCGAGGCAGATTGTCGGCCGCGATGAAACAACTATTTCCCCGGAAATAGTTGACGCACCAATTGTGACCAGTGGGCATGAAATTAATGCGGAAAGCGTGCTGGCTCTCACACCCGATCTGCTGGTAATTGACGCCTCTAGTGGGCCGCAGGAGGCAATCGAGTTGATCAAGGGAGCCGGAGTCCCCGTCGTTGAGGTGCCCGAAGCTTGGAACCTTGCCGACATTAACGCGAAGATAAGAGCAATTGGTGTGGCGATTGGAGCCCCGGTTGAGGCTATCGACTACGTCACGGCATTGACCTCTGGAACGCAAGATTTTTCACTTGGTTCATCTCCCAAAGTTGCATTTCTGTATCTACGGGGCACATCGGCCATCTACCTTTTGGGCGGCGTTGGTTCAGGAGCAGATTCCATGATCAGTCAAGCGGGTGGGGTTGATGTTGGGGCGCAGGCCCAGTTGGGTCCTTTCACACCATTAACGGCAGAAGAGATTGTGGAACTTGATCCTGAAGTGTTGCTCGTCATGACAAAAGGTTTGGAATCAGTTGGCGGGATTGATGGACTACTGAAATTGCCTGGCATCGCACAAACCAAGGCTGCGTCAACCCGAGCTGTGATTGCCGTTGATGACACCCTGCTCCTTTCATTTGGCCCACGAACAGGGGAAACCGTTTTCGCATTGCATAACGCATTTTTAGAACTGATTGCACCGTGAAAAATCCTGGTAGATCGTGGATTGTTGGAATAGCCCTATTCATCACCTTGTCGGTACTCATCGCCGTTTCACTAAACTTTGGTGCCGCAAGTACAGACTCCGTCGTGATCTGGAACATCAGGCTCCCGCGAACAATTGCCGCAACCTTGGTGGGGGTCGGATTAGCTAGTGCGGGAGTGCTGCTCCAAGGTTCGTTACGAAACCCGCTCGCTGATCCCGCGCTAGTTGGAGTCTCGGCCGGGGCAGCCCTAGGGGCAGTGCTAGGCGCTGCGATTGGTTTGCCATTTAATTCGATTGGTGTAACGAGTGTCGCTGTTGTCACTTCGAGCATCGCAATGGCATTTGTCCTATGGGTTTCTCGGAGTAATGGCCGGATTGAGGTGGTCACGGTCTTGCTCTCCGGAATTGCTGTGAGTGCATTTGGGGCAGCCGCGATGTCGATTATTATTAATTCGGCGAGTAATGCGGCCGGCACCCGCTCAGTGAGTTTTTGGACAACCGGATCGTTTTCATTAAGCAATTGGTCTGGGGTTAATGCAATGTGGCCGGCAATTGCGATTGGGATGGTTCTCGCGTTCTTTCTCGCTCCATCATTGGATTTACTTGCTCTGGGTGATGAGGGCGCCCATGCCAGCGGGGTAGCCGTGTCTCGAGTGCGGGCGTTAGCACTACTGGCTGCCGTTTTGCTGACGGCGGCCGGAGTCGCAGTTGTGGGTGTCATCGCATTCGTAGGGCTTGTGGTCCCGCACGCGGTCCGGCTTGTCATTGGACCGAGTCACCGGCAGTTACTCGTGGTGAGTGCCGTAGGTGGCGCCGTAGTGCTGCTGCTGGCGGACACAATCGCGCGATTGGCCTTAAGTCCCATTGAAATTCCGGTCGGCAGCGTGACGGCGATCGTGGGCGCGCCGGTCTTTTTCGTCATGCTGGGTCGGGCACGCAACAGGCAAGGGGGTTGGGCATGATCCTGGTCGCGAAAAAGTGCACTGTGTCGGGGGAAAGTGGTCAATTTCGTCTTGACCGGGTAGATGTGGCAGTCGGACAAGGGGAAATGCACGCCGTGATCGGTCCCAATGGGGCGGGCAAGTCAACTCTTATGGGAATTCTTAGCGGGATAATTACCCCAGATTCTGGAACGGTGGAGCTTATGGATTCGCCGTTGGGTGATCTCAGTGTCCGGGAGTTGGCCCGCTCGCGGGCGGTGCTGGGTCAAGAGCTCGCGGTTTCCTTTGGTTTCACTGTCGCTGAAGTAGTTGCATGGGGTCGCGCTCCGTGGCGCGGAACTAAGGAGGCGAGCAGCGATCAAGAAAAAATTGAGCTGGCAATTCGTGTTGCCGAAATCGCACTCTTATGTGATCGCAGGATCAACCAGCTATCGGGAGGCGAGCGAAAACGCGTACACATTGCGCGGGTAATTGCCCAAGACTGCCCACTGATGTTTTTTGACGAACCTGATTCTGATCTCGATTTGGTCGGTACCCAGCAACTGGATGAAACACTGCGCACTTTGCACCAGGGGGGCCGCACGCTGGTGGTCAGCAGTCACAATCTGTCGTGGATTTCGGGGCTCTCTACCCACGTGACTCTGATGGGTGAGCACGAGGTCGTTGCAGCCGGGCCCGTGAGAAAAGTTTTTACGCCGGAACTGTTGTCTCAGGCGTATCAGACAAAAATTAGTGTGACTTGGTCAACTGATGCGCGCGGTCATGAGTTTGCAATCTGTACGTCGAGCTAGTCATTGCTAGTGTTAATTACGTCCTTCAGATGCTCTGAGACCTTCAGCGCAATGCGACCCAGTTCGGCATATTCACTTGGTGTGAGCAGATCAACCAACTGAGAACGGACAGTTTCCACGTGATCTGGTGCTGCCGCACGTAGTTTTTCCCAGCCCAGGTCCGTGAGCACCGCCCAATAGCCCCGGCCGTCATATTTGCAGGCTCGGCGCTCGATGAAGCCGCTCTTTTCGAGGCGATTGCAGGCGTGTGAGAGTCGGCTGCGCGAGGAAAATGCCTGGTCAGCAAGATGACTCATGCGCATTTGAGCCTCCGGTGCTTCAGATAGCTTGACCAGAATCTCATAATCCGACAAGGACAATCCGTGGTTCTTGGTGAGCTCGCGGCTGAGTCGATCGGGGAGTAGTAGCACCATCGCTATCGTCGCTCGCCACGAGGCTTGTTCGTCCTCGCTCAGCCAGCGGGTCATTTCGCCAGCTCCCATGCGCGCGCTCCACCGAGGAGCCCTGCGGTATTGGGGACAATCTCACAGCCGTCAATCAAGTCTTCTGGACGTAGGTGCTTTGAGTTGCCACCCCCAACATAAATTTTGTTGGGGATTATCTTGGCGTCAAAGTCGGTTAGTGCTTTAGTCACCAGTAGCCGCCAACGCTTATTGCCAACTTTCCTGCGCTGCGCATCTCCAATAGCAATGTCGACGCTGTCACCCCCAAACTCGCCTTGCGATAGTTCCAGGTGGGGGAGCAGACGACCTTCGTGGAAGAGGCCGGTCCCTACACCTGTTCCAAGAGTGATGACAAGCTCCACGCCTTCACCCGTGACCACCGCGCACCCCTGCATGTCGGCATCGTTAATCAACAAGGCTGGGACGCCCAACATTTCGCTGATGCCTTGCTGGAGCCGATACCCGTCCCAGTGTGCATAGAGCTCCGGGTCGCGAGCCCCGCTCTTAACCGCCCTAGCAAAGGGAACAACGCGCAAAGTTCGGCCGTCGCGGACCATGGAAGGAAAACCAATTGACACTCGGTCAAATGAGGGCTGATCGGCGACAAGTTCTCGAACCGTTTCCAAAAAGAGTTCGGGTGGACACGGGTAGGGGGTCTCGACTCGGCTTCGCTCAGAAATTGGCTCGCCATGGCCGTTGAGGACCAGAGCTTTGATGCCGGTACCACCAACATCAATTGAAAGTGTACGAGTCATTTGGTCTCAGTCTGGAGGGTAGCGTCTGCAACAGTAAGAATTTCGGCACCATCTTCGCGAACTACTAATGTATGTTCGAACTGTGCGGTCCAATTCTTGTCTTGTGTTGTCGCGGTCCAGTTATCGTCCCACATGTCAAATGCGATCGTTCCTAATGTGAGCATGGGCTCAATGGTGAAGGTCATGCCAACACGCATTTCTTGATCCGCAAGGGGATCATCAAAATGTGGGATAACTAGCCCACTGTGGAATGAAGTGCTAATCCCATGTCCTGTGAAGTCGCGCACAACTCCATAATTGAACCGCTTTGCATAGCTTTCAATCACTCGGCCAATGACGTTGACCGGCCGTCCAGGTCGAACCGATGCGATCGCTCGCATTGTGGCTTCTTTGGTTCGCTCAACGAGAAGCCGGGCTTGCGTATCTACGTCTCCACACAGGAACGTGGCATTGGTGTCACCATGCACCCCGCCAATAAAAGCCGTGATGTCAATATTGCAAATATCGCCATCTTGGAGAACGGTTGAGTCAGGAATCCCGTGACAGATCACCTCATTTAGTGATGAGCACAAACTCCTGGGGTATCCGCGGTAGCCCAAAGTCGACGGGTAGGCACCGTGATCGCACAGGTAATCGTGACCGATTTGATCGAGTTCTTCGGTCGTGATTCCCGGCGCGACTGCTTTACCCACCTCAGCGAGGGCATTGGCAGCAAGTTTGCCTGCAACCCGCATCAAAGCAATTGTTTCCTGGGTTTGTACTTCCGGTCCGTCAAAGGGGCTCGGTCCTGGCTTACCCACATATTCAGGGCGGGCGATGTTGACCGGAACAGTTCTCTGCGGACCCAAAACTCCGGGACTCAACGGTGCACGTGCGCGCAAGCTCATGCCCAGAGTCTATTGCCCGTTAGGCTTGCACTCAAACCGTCATATATGTGCGAATGTGATCACGATCAGGATTAAACAGGGAGAGACATGAGTTGGTACTACTGCCTTGAACATAAGAAGTCAGAACCCGAAGACGGTTGCGCGAACTCTGAACGGATGGGTCCCTACGTGACCCAGGGAGAAGCGGACCGCGCGATTGAACATGCAGCACAGCGCAATGCAGCATTTGATGCGGACGAGGACTAATTTAGCTACTAGACCCAGCAACCGACCAAAGAAAAAGGACCCGCACGGAGTGCGGGTCCTTTTTTGAGAAGCACAACTTCCTTGGGAGTCTACTTCCGGCGTGCAGTCTTCTTTGCAGCCTTCTTGGCTGTCTTTTTTGCTGCCTTGCGAGGAGCTGCCTTCTTTGCAGCCTTCTTGGCTGTCTTTTTTGCTGCCTTGCGAGGAG
>Ga0209199_1000956_pt1 | contig 37070 bp, 40 predicted proteins | sample COGITO_mtgs_1105_7_FD_184805 | JGI IMG/M metagenome (GOLD analysis project Ga0209199, IMG submission 184805) | Pelagic marine microbial communities from North Sea - COGITO_mtgs_110523 (SPAdes) (version 2) | ecosystem: Environmental > Aquatic > Marine > Epipelagic ... | reverse complement strand
GGTGTGCCCGCGCGGTTGACCAGAAAGCAATTTGAGGGCGTCGGTCCGGGTGGAGAGCCGACAGCGGTGGAGTTAATTAACGCCGGTGAAATTGACCTGATTATTAACACCCCGTATGGCGTTGGCTCTCGAAGAGATGGATATGAAATTCGCACCGCCGCGGTTCTTCGTGGAGTTCCATGCATCACAACCGTGCAAGGAGTGGCTGCTGCAGTGCAGGGTATCGACTCCCTTTTACACGACCAGCCGTATGTGAAGTCCATCCAAGAGCATGTACAAGGCATGCACTGGGACAACGTGTAGCGTGGGCCTATGAGAGCGGGTGCAAGTGAAGGTGCAAATTCTGGTGCGATCCAGGTAAATGGTGAAGTGCTTGATGTACAGCGAACAGGTAAGTACTTCCTGATGTCGGTAACTGCGCCGGGGATCACTGAGCGAGCCCGGCCGGGGCAATTCGTGACCGTCAGCATGGGCGGGGAAGAAAGTTCAATGGTTCTTCGCAGGTCGTTCGCAATTCAAGGTGTGCAAGCTCGAGGCATGTATGGCGGAACACTTGATTTTGTTGTCTCCCCTGTGGGTAAGGGTTCGCAATGGCTGACCAAATTGCGGCGTCATGATCCCGTAAATTTGGTCGGGCCGTTGGGCAAACCGTTTACGCTTCCCACCAAACCGGTCACCTGCGTCCTTGTGGGAGGTGGTTACGGTGCGGCTCCATTGATCATGTTGGCGCAAGCTTTGCGTGAGCGTGGTTGCCGGGTTGACACAATTATTGGGGCATCCACCGAGGAAAAACTTTATGGAGGTCTCGAACTCAAACGTGTGTCAACATCGTTAACTTTGGCCACGGAAGACGGCACGGCAGGAATCCGCGGAAGGGTGACTGACTGCTTAATTGACACCCTCAATTCATCTAAAGTTGATGTCGTTTACGCGTGTGGCCCGATGCCGATGTTGGCCAGCGTTGCTGAGGAGTGCACGATGCGGAAGATTTTTAGTCAATGTTCGGTCGAAGAGTCCATGGCCTGTGGGATTGGTGTCTGTATGACCTGCGTGCTACCCGTAATCGGTGAAGACGGTGTCACCCGCATGCTTCGCTCCTGTGTTGAGGGACCTGTGTTCAGAGGTGATCGGGTTCGCTGGGCCGATATCGGCACAATCCCAGAGGGAACTTGGGGCGGGGAGAGGTTGCGATCATGACGCGAACCATAATTTCAACGGGCAAGGCCGCACCTGAATCAACATTCGATCTGCGGACCCAGTTGGGTTCACTTGAGTTGCAGTCACCCGTGTTGACAGCTTCCGGTTGTGCTGCGGCTGGACGCGAACTCGACAACTATTTCGACATCACTGCGATCGGTGGCATCGTCACCAAGAGCATCATGTTGGCACCGAGGTCCGGCCGAGCAACGCCACGCATGGCGGAAACTCCGAGTGGCATGTTGAACTCGATTGGGCTGCAAGGCCCTGGTGTCGAAAGTTTTCTGGAAACTGATCTTGCTTGGTTACAGCGGAGGGGAGCGCGCACTATCGTTTCCATTGCTGGTGGAACAGCCGACGAATTCGGTAAAGTTGCGGCCAAGCTCCGCGTCGCAGGAGGTTTCGATGCAATTGAAGTCAATATTTCTTGCCCCAATGTCGAAGACCGCGGTCAAGTGTTTGCTTGTCGGGCTGACACTTCTGCGCAAATAATTCAAACTGTTCGGCGAAATAGCGATAACAAGATTCCAATTTTTGCGAAGTTGTCGCCCGATGTCACAGACATTGTTGAGATCGCAACATCAGTATCACAGGCGGGCGCGACCGGCGTGTCAGTTATAAACACGCTTTTGGGCATGGTCATCGATACGCAGACGATGCGGCCGGTCCTCGCGGGTGTGACCGGAGGACTTTCCGGCCCTGCGATCCGGCCAATTGCGGTGCGGTGTATCTGGCAGATCCGAAGCGCATTGCCCAATGTGCCCATTATTGGAATGGGCGGGGTCAGAACCGGCCAAGATGCCCTCGAAATGGTTCTTGCTGGCGCTAATGCGATTTCGGTAGGGACTTCAATCTTTAACGACCCAGGGGCACCAATGCGAATTCAGAAAGAACTGGAGCAAGAACTACGCAATCGCGGTTTCGAAAGCCTCACGCAAGCTATTTCGTTCGCGCACAGAGAAGTAAGTGAGGCCGTAATCGAGGACGAAACGGGTGAGTCCAAAGATGAAAGTGAACCGGACTGGGATTTCATCTCCGAATAGCCAGTGGGAAAAGAAAGGCATTCAATGGGAACAGCTCCAATTGCTGTGGCACTTGATGCGCAAAAAATTGAAGTACTGCGAGAGTGGGCGTGGCAGACGCAGGAGGTTGTCTCCACGCTCAAAATTGGATTAGAAACTTTCTACCGCAATGGTGCAGACGCAATTGAGGTGGTCCGCGAGAGTGGTTGTGATCTGTTCCTTGATGTGAAATTACACGACATCCCTAATACGGTGGCGGGAGCTGCCGCAGCCCTATCCCGCTATACGCCAAAGTTCCTGACCGTGCATGCCTCCGGAGGACCTGACATGGTGCGAGCGGCATGTCAGGAATTACCCGAGACCTTGGTTGCCGCGGTGACCGTGTTGACAAGCCTCGATGACCAAGTACTCGCCGAAGTGGGGATCTGCACGCCGGCACAGGACACGGTATTGCGGCAGGCTGCTTCATCTGTTTCGGCAGGCGCCAGAGCGATCGTGTGTTCACCACATGAAGTTGCTCGGGTTCGTGCTGAAGTGGGTGGCGGGATAATCTTGATTACCCCGGGGGTGCGCCCCGCAGAGTCGGTGCCCAGTGACCAAAGGCGAGTGATGACGCCGAAGGAGGCATTTAATTCTGGGGCAGATTTACTCGTCATTGGACGACCCATTACTGGCAGCCCGAATCTGAAAGAAGCCGCTGATGCAATTGCTCGAGAAATTGGTTCAGCGTGAATGAGATGAGTCCCGAGCTAGACCACATCGCACCACTGATTGTGGTGTCGGGTCCATCCGGTGTTGGGAAAAGCACTGTGGTGGCTCGAGCACTCGAGTTGAACCCTCAGATGTGGCTGTCGGTTTCGGCGACAACACGGGCTCCGCGAACGGGGGAGCGTGAAGGCGCCTCGTACTTTTTCGTCTCTGATCTGGAATTCACCCGGATGGTTGAGACCGGCAACATGCTCGAGTGGGCTCAATATGCAGGAAATAGATATGGAACGCCCAGCGAGCCGGTCCAGGCGAGTCGCCAAACTGGCGTGCCAGTGATCTTGGAGATCGAAGTTCAGGGGGCCCGTCAAGTACGAGAGCGGGCACCGCAGGCGACTTTAGTGTTCATTGCACCCCCGAGTGTTGCCGAGTTAGACGCCCGGCTGAGAGGCCGAGGGACCGAAGACGAGGAGACTTTAGCGACCCGATTGGAAATAGCACACAAGGAAATGGCCGCGATTTCTGAATTTGATCACGTTCTGGTGAACTCCGATGTGACCCACACGGCTCAGGCTTTGCTAGACTTATTTAATAACCCGCGAAATGAGGATTCATGAACGCACGACCTGAAGGCATCACCCACCCATCCATTGACGACCTGTTGACTAAAACTGATTCAAAGTTTTCCTTGGTCAGTTATGCCGCCAAGCGTGCTCGCCAGATCAATGCGTATTACTCACAATTGGGTGAGGGACTCCTTGAATACATCGGGCCGCTTGTTGAGACCCATGCACAAGAGAAGCCACTGTCGATTTCCCTTCGCGAGATTGACGCAGGGCTTTTGACTTCCGAACGAACATTCCCTGAATCACCGATTGCATCCGGTGGCACCGACAATGGTCTGGCTGCTGCAAGCGTCGAGGTTGAGCAGGACTAACTTGCCTCGGGTAATCCTGGGCGTATGCGGCGGCATAGCTGCATATAAGTCGGTGGAGTTGTTGCGCCTGCTCACGCGAGCAGGACATGAAGTGAGCGTTGTTCCCACGTTGAATGCACTGCGTTTTGTCGGGCAACCCACATTTGAGGCTCTTTCCGGAAAATCGATCAAGGCCAACTTGTGGGATGGCGGTGCAGACGTAACCCATGTTGCAGAAGGAATTGGCGCGGACCTCATAGTGATTGCGCCGGCGACTGCTGACTTTATGGCTCGGGCAACACACGGATTAGCGAGTGACTTGTTGTCAAACATTCTTTTGACCGCCACATGCCCCGTGGTGCTCGCCCCCGCTATGCATACGCAAATGTGGGAGCACCCGGCAACACGAGCCAATGTCGAGAGTTTGCGCAACCGCGGTTACATAGTTCTTGAACCGGATACGGGTCCTTTGACCGGAACCGATAGCGGAAAGGGCAGGCTTCCAGCTCCACAAGAAATTTTCGATGCACTGCAGGCCCAGTTCCATGCCAATACCGGTGCACTCGCCGCTCGCCACATTGTCATTAGTGCGGGAGGGACCCAAGAAGATTGGGATCCGGTGCGTTATATCGGTAATAGGAGTAGCGGCAAACAGGGTGTTGCTTTGGCGAGAGCGGCACTCGCGGCGGGTGCGAGGGTAACCCTCGTTGTTGGGCACATGGACATTGATCCACCTGCAGGGGCAGAAGTGATTCAGACAAAGAGCAGTGCGGAAATGCATAAAGCTCTCACGGGCTTGATGGACGGGCAACCTGATGGCGTTATCATGGCAGCTGCCGTTGCAGATTTTCGCCCCGCGCAGCAATCAGCCGCCAAGATCAAAAAGGCGGACACGTATCAAAATCTCGAGCTTGAGCCGACCATAGATATTTTGACGGATATTTGCCGGCAGAGAGTTTTGGGAACCAAGCCAATTATCATCGGATTTGCGGCTGAAACCTCGGGAATCCGCGAAGACTTGATTGCACTTGGATCCGCAAAGCTGGCGGCGAAGGGCGCAGATGCAATTGTGGTCAATAATGTGAGCAACGGTGAAATATTTGGATCAGAGAACACTGAAGTCCTGTTAATTGAAGTCGATCAAACCGTTGCGCCAATCTTGGGATCCAAATTAAATGTTGGCCACGCTGTGGTTCATAGGCTTGCCCAGCTGCTGGATCAGGTAGACTCGATGTCCCGCAAGATTAAAATTTAGTCACCGAAATTCATTCGCAAACGAAAAGGGGAGTCACGTGGCGCATCGTCTATTTACTTCGGAGTCAGTAACCGAAGGCCACCCAGACAAAATGGCAGATCAGGTCAGTGACGCGATCCTCGACGATCTGATTCGACAGGACCCTACCAGTCGCGTTGCGGTTGAAACCATGCTCACGACCGGACAGGTGCATGTTGCTGGTGAAGTGACCACTGAAGGTTTCGCGGATGTCATGAGTTTGGTGCGGGACACCGTGCTTGAGATCGGATACGACAGTTCGGAAAAAGGATTCGACGGCGGGTCGTGCGGCATATCCGTATCTATCGGACAACAATCACCCGATATTTCCCAAGGCGTCAATGACGCAATTGAAGAACGTGAGGGTGGCAGCGCCGACCCGTTGGACCGTCAAGGTGCCGGTGACCAAGGGCTGATGTTTGGGTACGCCTGCATGGATACACCCGACCTAATGCCACTACCCATCTCACTCGCCCACAAGTTGGCCCAGCAATTATCGGCTGTCCGTAAGTCCGGCCAGATGGGCTACTTGCGGCCAGACGGTAAGACCCAGGTCACCATCGCATACGACGAAAATGATCAGCCGCTTCACATTGAAACAATAGTCGTGAGTAGCCAGCACGCCGAAGGCGTTGATCTGGACGGAACGCTTTCACCCGAGGTAAAGAAATTTGTGGTGGACCCGATTTTGGAAAATGTGGACTTAGATTCTTCCAAAGTCCGACTGCTTGTGAATCCCACCGGAAACTTTGTTGTAGGTGGACCTATGGGAGACGCCGGACTTACCGGTCGAAAAATTATCGTTGACACTTACGGTGGGATGGCTCGTCACGGCGGTGGCGCATTTTCGGGCAAGGATCCGTCAAAGGTGGACCGCTCAGCAACCTATGCAATGCGGTGGGTGGCAAAAAATGTTGTGGCGGCTGGCTTGGCAACCCGGTGTGAAGTTCAAGTCGCCTACGCAATTGGTAAAGCGCATCCGGTGGGAGTGTTCGTTGAGACTTTTGGCACCGGTGTTGTATCCGATGAGCAAATTCAACAGGCGGTATTGAGTGTCTTTGACCTTCGTCCTGCTGCGATAATTCGAGACTTGGAGCTCTTGCGGCCGATTTATCGGCCAACCGCGGCCTATGGACACTTTGGTCGAATGACAGAAGGTGGACTTTTCACTTGGGAACGAGTGGATCGTGCGGATTTACTCGCGGCTGCGATCAAGAATTAGTGTCAGATTTCCCGCGGGTGATCGAATAGGCGCATATGGAAACGGGTGATCAGCTCTTCTTATTGGCTGATCCACCGGCTGTGCGCAAAAGAGCGCAAGTGCGTGCGAAGAAGATTGTCTCCCCTGCGGGAGTGAATCCGGTCGCTCGAGTCCGGGTCAACGTTCCTGTGTCCCATCTGGACCGAGATTTCGATTATCTGGTCCCAGCAGGCATCGAATCGCAATGCCAGGTCGGGGATCGAGTTCGGGTGCGCTTTGCCGGGAAATTGGCCGATGCGATTGTTGTCGACCGGATCATGGTTTCAGAGTTTGCCAAGCTAGCTTTCATTGAGCGCGCGGTCGGTCCAGCACTCACCGCTGAGACGATTGAATTGGTACGCAGTGTTGCCGAGCGTTATATTGGAATGTTCTGGGATGTAGTACGAGCGGCCGTTCCCAGTAAATCTAAGGCTGGAGTCGCCCACAATATCGAAAGAATCGTCGATATGGCACCCCAAGAAGATGATCCCTGGGCTCGTTACGCAAGAGGATCAGAACTTATATTCACATTGAGATCGGGGGATCGGATTCGGGCAGCTTGGTGTAGCGCGCCGGCATCATCTTGGTGGCAGGAAATAGCGGCACTCGTTGACGCTGTTCGGGCGCACGACTCCGCGGCCGGAGTGATTGTTCTCGTCCCTGACGCTTCGTCTATTGAGCGCCTAGCGGCAATGATTAGTGACGCTGGAATTATTTCGCACCACCTGGGTCAGGGCCAGCGGTACCAAAATTTTCTCGAGGTGCGTTCGGGGAGTGCAAAGATCGTGATCGGGACTCGGTCGGCGGTATTTGCGCCAGTTCACAATCTCAAGGCAATAATCATGTGGGATGATTTCAATGATGCATACAGTGATCCGCATGCACCATATTGGGATGCGAGAGAGGTAGCTGCTTTACGTAGTCACCAAAGTGACTGCTCGCTGATCGTGGGCGGCTATATTCGGTCAGTAGTAACAACGTCCTGGTGCGAGTCAGGATGGTGCGAAAGCATTACTGCCGAAAAGTCCGCTGTCGAGATCTTTCGCTCACATGTTCGCACGCTGACTGACACTGTTGTTGAGCGTGATCCATATCAATCTCGAATCCCACGACTAGCGTGGCAGGCCATTAAGGATTCACTTCCGGCCGGACCAGTGTTGGTATCTGTGGGTCGACGCGGATATATCCCAGCATTCCTGTGCACCCAGTGCGGTGAGCGAGCTGTATGCGCCTGTGGCGGACCCATTCGATTTACACATGCTGATTATTCCCAGAAGCAGGCAATGTGCGGTCGTTGCGGATCCGGTGGTTGGAAATGTGCATGTGGCGGAAGAAAAATCAAGGCACTTGCGATAGGAGCCGAACGAACAGCCGAAGAGTTGGGGCGGGCATTTGCGGGGACACCTGTGTTGTGGTCACAGCAGGAGCACGTGATCGCCAATGTTGATGGACATTCGCGCATTGTGGTCGCAACTCAAGGTGCAGAGCCTTACGCGAAAAATGGATTCGCTGCTGTTGTGATTTTGGACATGGCATCACATTCGATTTCCTTAACTGCCAGTGAGTCGTTGGCTCGCCGAGGGTTTTCAGCGGCCGTGAGGGCCAGGGTCGGCGCACCAGTTGTACTCACGGGCGATCCGGGGAGCAGAGAAAGCCAGGCTTTAGCCCGTTGGGATAGTCCTTGGTTTGCTGAGCGTGAGTTGGCCGATCGCGCCCAGGCTCATTTGGCGCCTTCGGCTCGAGTAGCACTGCTGATCGGGGACCGTAATGCCGTAATGGATGTCGCCTCAAGTGCACAGGAAAAAGTTGAGGCGCGATTGTTAGGACCGATCGAAGGAGACCCTTCACAAGTTTTTCTCATGGTGCGTCGGGCACAGGGCAAGGCTCTGACCGAGGCTTTGACTTACATTATGCGAACTCGCTCGGCTGATCCGAAGTCTTCTTTTGTACGAATCCAGATCGATCCGCGTGATTTCTGACCCGGTCGGCCATGTCCTACACTTGGGACATGGCGATTCAACCCATTAGAATTTTTGGCGACCCGGTTTTGCGGACCCCCGCAACAGAGGTTGTGGATTTTGATAAGGAATTGCGCAAATTAGTGGCAGACCTCACCGACACTATGCAAGATGCGCCAGGCGTGGGACTGGCAGCACCTCAACTGGGTGTTTCCCTTCGCGTGTTTACCTACTGGGTTGAGGAAGAGCTGGGTCACGTTGTAAACCCCACTTTGGAACTCTCCGATGACACAGAGCTAGGGGAGGAAGGGTGTTTGTCACTTCCGGGGCTTTCATTTGACACTCCGCGTTCGCGAAGTCTCATCGCAAGGGGTTTCAATATGCACGGTGAACCAATCGAGTTGGTTGGCGCGGATCTCATGGCTCGGTGTGTACAGCATGAGACGGACCACCTTGATGGAATCATTTTCATTGACCGCCTCACACCAGAGGAACGAAAAGAAGCCATGAAACAGATCCGGGCTAGTGATTGGTTCGGAGACGAATTAGTCGTGAAAACGAGTCCGCACGCAATTTCGCCCAAGTGGATGTAAATTGAAATTAGTTTTCGCTGGAACCCCTGATGTGGCGCGGCCAGCATTGGAAACGTTAATTTCGTCTCAACACGAAGTTTTGGCCGTAATCACCCAACCTCCGGCGAGGGCCGGTAGGGGGCGCGAAGTGCAACCAAGTCTGGTACATGCGTTAGCCGAAAAATACGGCATCAAGGTCTTGTGCCCGGACTCGATCCGCGAGATTGATGCGGTACTTCGTGAGCTGCAACCTGATGCGATCCCTGTGGTGGCCTACGGCCAACTGATCCCTGGGACCATGTTGGACATCCCCGCACATGGCTGGATCAACCTGCATTTCTCGCTGCTGCCGCAGTGGCGAGGTGCGGCTCCCGTTCAGCACTGCATTTGGCACGGTGACACAATCACTGGAGCGACAACTTTCCGAATAGATCAAGGAATGGACAGCGGGCCGATCCTTGGCCATGTAACGGAATTGGTGGATCCCAAGGACACCAGCGGAGCACTGCTCACTCGGCTTGCGGACACAGGGTCACACTTGCTGAGGCAGACCCTAGATGCTGTAGAAGCTGGAATGATTACACCGATTGCACAACACCACGATCAAGCGACTTATGCTCCTAAGTTACAAAAGTCTGACTCCCAGATAGATTGGCAGCTGCCGGCGATCGAAATTGACCGTCGGATTCGTGCGATGACACCTAAACCGGGAGCGTGGACCACCATGGCGTTAAGTGAACACGAGATTTCTTTGTCAATCGGTCCCGTGTCCCCCAATCGTGATATCCAGCTTGATCCGGGAGTCGTTTTAATGATGGACAAAAGAGTATTCGTAGGGAGCGCGACCTATGCCCTTGAACTGGATCACGTGAAACCACCGGGTAAGAAATTCATGTTGGCCACAGATTGGATTCGTGGATTGCGCGTGGATGGGGTGAAATTCGTCTAATGGAGGATGAAGCAAAGGAGCATCCTGATGGCGATATGCCACGCATGGCAGCCCTGGAGTTGTTGCGTTTGGTGCGAGATGAAGGGGCCTACGCCAACCTAGCGCTTCCTCAGGTGTTGCGGAAATACAAGCTAAACGGTCGCGACGCTGCCTTTAGTGTTGAACTTGCCTACGGTGTCTTGCGCAATCAAATGCTCTACGACGCGATGGCACAGCAATGTTCATCTCGCCCCCTATCGAACACTGAGCCGGAAATCATTGACATCCTGCGGCTCGGAATCCACCAGATCTACGCAATGCGGGTACCCGACCACGCGGCGGTGGACACTTGCGCAGCCCTGGCTCGAGTGACTGCCAAGGGTAAAGAATTGGGGCACGTAAAGGCGCGCGTTGGTTTTGTGAATGCGGTCCTTCGCTGCGTCACTACATCTGAGTTTGATGCCGAAACTTTGACCCTGGGAATTCGTTACTCTCATCAAGACTGGATTGTGCAGGCCTTCGAGGAATCTTTGGTGCGTAATGGGCTTGCGTTACCCGACCTGGAAAGACTCTTGAAATCAAATAACACTCCCGTACATCCGGTAATCGCAGTGCGCGAAGGCGACCCAGAGATTGAAGGGACTATCTCTGGACTTTGGAGTAAGCAGGCACGAATTCTCACCGACGTGATTCCGCTCGAGCTCGATCAGGTCCGCGATGGTAGCGCCATTGTTCAAGATGAAGGCAGTCAACTAGTGGCACAGGCATTTTTATTGGCTGAGCCAACCGGCCCTGAAAGTGCGTGGCTGGATATGTGCGCAGGTCCGGGAGGAAAAGCTGCGCTGATTTCTGACTCAGTACCTTCTGGAGTTGAGTTCATTGCAGTGGATCAACACACACACCGAGTGGATCTGATGAGCAAGATCATTGGGCCTTCAGCGACGTTACTGACCGGCGATGCGAGGGAGCGTCCTTGGGGTAATCGGTTCTTTGACCGGGTACTACTCGATGCTCCCTGTTCAGGGTTGGGCGCATTGCGTCGCCGACCTGAGGCGCGTTGGCGCAAAACCAAGAAGCAAACACTCGAACTGACCGAGCTGCAGGAGGAATTACTATTTGCGGCCATTGATTCAACGCGAGTCGGCGGAATTATCGCCTATGTCACGTGCTCGCCCTATTTGGAGGAAACGTGGGCTGTTGTAGAGAGTGTTCTTCGCGCAAGAGCAAATGTTCAACTCGAAGACGCAAGATCACTGTTCCCGGGAGTGAGTAACCTAGGAGAAGGACCATGCGTTCAGCTCTGGCCGCATGTTCATGCCACAGATGCCATGTTTTTTGCCCTGTTACGCCGGGTGTAGTTCAGTGCAGATAGTCTGAGATCGTGTTGATCTCGCCGAGTGTTCTCAATAGCGATCTGGGACGGTTGAGTGAGGAAATCTCAAGAGTTGAGGGCGTGGCTGACCTCATTCATCTTGATGTCATGGACAATCATTTTGTACCAAACCTCTCATTTGGGCTTCCCGTGGTTGCCGGCGTGATTGCCCACACATCACTTCTGGTCGATGTTCATCTTATGATCGACGATCCAGATCGGTGGGCACCGGCGTATGGCGAAGCGGGCGCATATTCGGTCACTTTTCACATTGAGGCAGCAAAAAATCCTGTGACGCTGAGCAAGAATATTAGTGCCACGGGGGCAAGAGTTGCCGCCGCGTTGAAACCTGGCACTGACCTCGATTCACTTGATGGATTGCTTGAACACCTCGACATGATTTTAATCATGACGGTGGAACCCGGATTCGGCGGTCAGGCATTTATGTACGACATGATGCCTAAGATAGCCCGTGCAAGAGAATTAAGCGGCGCTCACATGTGGATCGAGGTTGACGGTGGCGTGTCCCAAAATACCATCCAGGATTGCAAGGAAGCTGGTGCCAATGTTTTCGTTGCAGGGTCGTGTGTCTACTCCAACCCTGACCCGGCTCAAGTCGTGCGCGATCTCAAAGCGCTGGTGGAGTAATAATTGACATTCGACCCGCAGTTCATTTCGCAGGCAATTGAATTTGCGCAGCTCGGGCCGTATTCATCTAATCCACGTGTGGGAGCCGTGTGTGTCAAAGATGGAATTGTGGTGGGCACCGGCGTCCACCGTGGTGCGGGTACCGCTCATGCCGAGGTTGAAGCGCTGGCAACTGCTGGCGCAGGAGCTCATGAGGCGGATCTTTATGTTTCTCTAGAGCCGTGTTCACATTTTGGTCGCACTCCTGCGTGTACCCAATTAATCATAGACGCCGGAATTTCCCGCGTATTTTATGCGCAAGATGATCCGACCAGCGAGGCTGGCGGTGGAGCTGGTGTGCTCAGAAACGCGGGGCTGGAAGTCGTAGGTGGGTTCGATTCGGCGCTTTCGTCTGCCTTAAACCGCGAATGGAACCATCGGATGGTCACAAGAATGCCGTTCGTGACGTGGAAGTTTGCGCAGAGCCTTGATGGGCGAGTCGCCGCGGCAATTGGTCAACGCACCACGATCAGCGGAACACAGTCACGGAGTTTCGTCCATGAACTGCGTGCGAGGGTCGGCGCAGTTATGGTGGGTACCCAAACATTTCTGGTCGATTCTCCAAGTCTTGCCGCCCGTGAGGTGGACGGTTCTCTCAAAGCGAACCAGCCACTGCGGGTGGTTATGGGCATGCGCAACGTCGCCCCGAAGGAGTTTGTGCACTTGGCAACTCGAGATCCAGAGGTTGCTCTCGCCGACTTAGCGGGCCGGGGTGTCAACCATCTCGTGTTAGAAGGGGGACCGACTTTGGCCGCCGCATTTGTTGAATCCGGCTGGGTAAATGAAGTGATCAGCATCACTGCGCCGATTACGCTGGGAGCAGGTCCGCGGGCGTTGGCCACCAATTCGCCACTATTGGGCCGTGTGAAAATCTCTTCAAGTTTTACTTTAGGAGATGACCTCATCCAGATCGGAGAACTGGGATAGCCACTAGAGTTGGGCCATGTTCACCGGCATTGTTGAAACCACGGGTTCGGTGAGCGCAATACGCGCTGGTTCAGATTCTGCTCACATGACGTTCTTGGCACTCGGTGTGTTAGAGGACGCGAAAGTTGGCGCCTCAATTGCAGTCAACGGAGTGTGCCTAACCGTTACCGAATTTGATCACGAAAGTTTTTCAGCTGATCTCATGAACGAAACACTCATGCGCAGTGCGATGGGGGATTTGAGCATTGGTGATTTGGTGAATATTGAACGGGCAATGCCACTCACCGGTCGCATGGGCGGCCATATCGTTCAGGGACACGTTGATGCCGTCGCAGTCGTGCGATCGATTGAGCCCAGTGAAGACTGGACAATTATCTCATTTGACCTATCACCGGAGATCGCGCGTTACGTCGTTGAAAAGGGTTCAATAACGGTCAGCGGGGTTTCTTTAACGGTGGTCGCAGTGACGGAACCCACCGCGAAACACCAGTGGTTTAGTGTCTCGCTAATTCCGACAACGATGAAAGATACGACATTGGGGAAACTTGAAGTGGGCAGCCAAGTTAACCTTGAGGTTGACGCAATTGCCAAATACGTTGAGCGCATTCTCGCGTTCGCACCACCGAAGGAGACCTCATGAGTGGCGGAAGTGCTCCACATTTGGACTTAAACGCAGAAGGTCTTCGCACGTGCATAATCGCCGCGCAATGGCATGAGGTCGTGATGAACGGCTTAATCGGCGGTGCCACGCTAGCTTGTGAACAAGCCGGCTCTACGTATGAACTAATCCAGGTTCCCGGCGCATTCGAATTACCCCTGGGGGCCCAACTTGCGGCGCGAAGCGGGAGATTTGATGCGTTGATTGCCCTCGGCGTGGTGATTCGTGGTGGCACACCACATTTTGAATATGTTTGCAGCGCGGCGACACAAGGATTGCTTCGAGTGGGCCTTGACAGCCAGATACCGATTGGGTTTGGCTTACTGACTGTTGATAGTGAGCAGGAAGCGCTTGACCGAGCAGGTTTGGCGGATTCACCGCAAGACAAGGGATCGGAGGCGGTGGGGGCCGCCCTTTCCATGGCCTTGTTGGCACGGGACACGTTCGCGCTGACGGGAAGTTCAACAGCAACCGGCTTTCGGTAGACTCGGCACGTGACGCACACGCCTTCGACGAAAACTTTTGAGGATCTTTATCTGGAGCTGTCTCACAAGCTTGCCACGGGCGACACCAATTCAGCGTCAGTTCGTCTCGTTCAGGCGGGCACTCATGCGATTGGGAAGAAGATCGTTGAGGAAGCGGCGGAAGTATGGATGGCGGCGGAATACCAAGGCAAAGAAGCTTTAGCATTAGAAATTTCACAATTGATTTATCACCTAGAAATACTCATGCACGCACATGAGTTGAGCGTTCAAGATATATACAAGAACCTATAGACCATTTTCCGAACCGAAGGAGCACGCCATGTTGCGGGTTGCAATCCCTAATAAGGGGCAATTGGCGCAGCCGGCTGCGCAACTTCTTAAAGAGGCGGGTTATCTGGCCTCACTTAATTCAAGGGCGCTCACCGTAACCGACTTGGCAAACGAGGTTGAGTTCTTTTTCCTTCGTCCAAAAGACGTTGCGATTTATGTTGGCGCGGGAACTATTGACTTGGGAATCACCGGCCGAGACATGTTGCTCGACAGCGGAGCTCCGGCGCAGGAAATAATGCAGCTTGGCTTTGCCCCATCGACATTTCGATTGGCTGTCCCCAAAGGTTCAATAAGTTCACGTGCAGAGCTCAATGGCAAGAGAATCGCCACTTCCTATGAAGGCCTTCTGCGCGCCTGGCTGGATCGGTTCCAGATTTCAGGGCAAATAGTTCGCCTTGATGGCGCGGTCGAAAACGCGGTAGCACTTGGCGTTGCCGACGCTGTAGCTGACGTTGTGGCTACTGGCGCCACCTTGCGTGCCGCTGGACTGGAATTGCTAGGGGATCCGATTTTGGAATCTGAAGCGATTGTGATTCGACCTGAGAAGTCCGAGCGGACGCAGGCACAGGAGACCTTTGGCAGACGGCTACATAGTGTGAATGTGGCCAGATCGTATGTCTTAGTCGATTTTGATATACCTAATGACCGGTTGCCCCAAGCGTGTGAGATCACCCCAGGTATTGAATCACCAACAATTTCTGCGCTGCAAGATCCAGCGTGGTCTGCAGTACGTGCAATGGTGCTCAGCATCGATGTGCATCGCATTATGGATGAACTATTTGCACTAGGGGCAAAAGGCATTCTGGTAACTGACATTCAAGCGTGCAGGCTTTAGTCGACGTGTACATTTCGACGGAGTGGCAAGACCGTGAGTAATTGCAACACAGCAATTCCGGCCAAGATGGTGAAAACCATTGACCACGAATCAAAATAGTCAAGGAGCACTCCCGCAATTAACGGGCCGGCAGCGGCGACCGTGTAGGTAATAAAGAACGTCATTGCGGAGAGTCGAGCAGCACTGGCTGAATCTTTGCTGTATTCGCTGATCAACCCGAGGGTCATTGCGAATGTGCCGCTGAGAAAAAAACCGAGGATCAAGAGAATCAGCCAAGGTAAGAAGTCGGGCAGCCAAGCCATTGAGATGAGCGCAATTGCGGTAGCCACGATGGCGATGGTGAATAGTGTCCGACGATATTTTATCCGTACGGCTAGTGCGACGAGCACGAAGCCGGCCACAACCTGAGCACTGGTGAATAGACCGAAGAGCCATCCAGCATTCTCCTGGGTCCAGCCACGAGCTTGGTAGGAAGGCGCAATCCAAGCGAGTGAACTGTAAAAGATAATTGAATTAAGGGTCATGCTCATTGCCAACGCCCATGCGATTTTATTTCTCCATGGCAATTCTCGGATTCGCACCGTTGTTGAGGGCCGATCATGGGCGGGGGAGTTGCGTTCGGTGAAGGTCCAGGCTGCTAGCGCTATAAGCGCCGGGATCGCCCAGAACGCCAGTGCGAGTGACCATGACCCAAGCGATTGCGCAATGGGCACGGTGAGGGCCCCACCGAGGGCGGCCCCAACCATGAGGGCGGCGATCCAGGTTGATGTTGCCCTACCGAGGGCGTGGGGGAGCTGTTCCCTGACGATTCCGGGGATGAGTCCGGCAACAAATGCGATGCCGACTCCCGCAAGAAAAGCTGAAAGAAAGAGCAATTCGGGTACTGCTTCGACCGCTCGGAGCAACGTTGCGACGCTTAAGGAGACCAGGGCCAAGATTACCAAGTGCTTGCGACCAAAGCGCATAGCCAACGCGGGAACGGTGAGCGCGAAAATTCCCATGCATAAAACTGGGATTGTTGTGAGGACTCCGATTGTGGCCGAACTCCAACCCGTAGTTGCGACAATGTCACTGGTGAGAGTGGGAAGGCTCGATAGGACGGGGCGCAGGTTCACCGCCACCAGGGCAACAGCGGTAAGCACCAGCCACGATGGTGGCGCTTTTGCGGCTCTAGTCTGATTGTTCAATGCAGATGACACATGCGCATTCTCCCGTGCGTACAGTATCGATATGCACGAGCATGCCAAAAATGGCGAAAGTGATCGTGGGCAGAGGGCGAGCCTTGGGGACTACCAGTCCCAGTGGTCACAAGACCTTGGCGAGGCGGATCCCACGCTTCAGGCAGCGATGTCAAATGTAGAAATTGGTCCATTGTTGACAGCGCTGTCGTCCTCGCGAATTTTTATCGCACTCGTTGCCGAAATTGCTGGTCAGCCAAATGCGGGGGATAAGAGTTCAGATATGAGCGTGGCATGCTTAAGGGCAACCGATGGTCGGTTGGGACTTTTGGGTTTCACGGGTCTTGATTCGTTGGCAGCATGGAATCCGAGGGCGAGGCCGGTGCCCATTTCTGCCCCGGCCGCCGCCGAAGCGGCACTTGATGAGAACGCTCAGGCGCTTATCCTTGATCTTGCGGGCCCGTATGCAAGGACGGTGACGTTACAAGACGTAGTCACCCTAACCGGACGAGATCAGCGAGAAAGGGCAGTTCACCTGTTACAAGGGCTCCTTGGCGAGGTATGTGAGCTGGTGACTTTCTCTCAGCTACCGGATGGAGTGTTGCAACTTGACGTACCAGATTCCGTGTCCGATCGCGTTTGCGAAATTCTTCAGACAAATTCAGTTTTACATAGCTTCGTGCCGGCAGGAATCGCGGTGCACGAGCGTGAAAGACTAGGAAAGCAGACTGAATACCGCTTCGACGGCGGGTATCTTGGCAATATCTAGGCCTGCGGAATTGTCCTCGTTCCTACCTGTTACCCTGAGCGCACTCAGAACTGGGGTAGCTCTCAGTTCTGGCAAGCGGAGCGTCGGTTCCCACCAGAAGACAAGTCAACTTGTGCATTTATGCACACAGGAGCAAGTCTTTCTGGTTAAGGCATGAGCCCTTTGGGGCGTCATGCTTCAGGGTGTCCTCATCCTGCCGATATCTCCGTGCGCCCTGCGCCGGAGTTTTTTTGGTTCGGGGGATAAGTACCGTCGATTTATTGTCAACTGATAGGAGGCGCCATCAGCGTCGAACCAAGGATCAACGACCGGATTCGTGTCCCTGAGGTGCGCCTTGTCGGACCCGCGGGCGAGCAGGTGGGGATTGTCAAGATTGAAGACGCCCTCCGTCTTGCGCTTGAAGCAGATCTGGACCTTGTTGAAGTTGCACCTACGTCAAAACCACCCGTGTGCAAGATTATGGATTTTGGCAAATTCAAATATGAAGCAGCTCTTAAGGACCGTGAATCGCGCAGGAACCAGTCGCATACTGTGATTAAGGAAATGAAGCTTCGACCCAAGATTGACTCACATGATTACGAGACAAAAAAAGGCCATGTGACGCGTTTCCTCTTGGGTGGAGACAAAGTAAAGATCACGATTATGTTCCGCGGACGTGAGCAGAGCAGGCCTGAGCTGGGAATAAAGCTACTGGGTCGCCTAGCCGAAGATGTTGCTGAAATTGGATTTGTAGAGGCCGCTCCGAAGCAAGATGGGCGCAACATGCTCATGGTGCTCGCACCGTTGCGGAAAAAGTCTGAAGGAAAGAAGCAGGAGAACACTCCTGCACCCGACGCTGCTCCTGTTTCGCAGGAAACGGACTGAAAGGAAAAATAATGCCGAAGCAAAAAACACATAGCGGCGCCAAGAAGCGCTTCAAGGTAACCGGTACTGGAAAAATCATGCGCGAGCAGGCTAACCGCCGCCATTTGCTTGAAGTTAAGTCGAGTAAGCGCACCCGTCGCTTGGCAGCTGATCTTGAAGTTGCGCCAGCAGACCTAAAGCGGGTCAAGAAAATGCTTGGTCGCTAAACCACCGAACCGAAAAAACTTTCACGACCAGAGTACACATAAATAGTTTTCAACTAACAAACATTCAGGAGAAGTTATGGCACGCGTAAAGCGTTCAGTAAATGCGCATAAGAAGCGCCGGGTAGTTCTCGAGCGCGCGTCTGGTTACCGTGGGCAACGCTCACGTTTGTATCGAAAGGCCAAGGAGCAGGTCACCCACTCCATGGTGTACGCCTATGCGGACCGTCGCAAGCGCAAGGGCGATTTCCGTCGGCTATGGATTCAGCGCATCAACGCTGCAGCTCGCTCCCACGACATGACTTATAACCGCTTTATTCAGGGCTTGAAAGCCGCCGACATTGAAGTGGATCGTCGCATGTTGGCAGAACTGGCTGTGAATGACGAAGCTGCTTTCGCCGCGTTGGTTGAAATCGCTCGCGCCGCGGTTACTACGCAGAGTGCGTAATTGCGCACCATAACCTCGCGTAAGTCAGAGCGGGTTAAAGAATTAACTAAACTTCACAAGAAGTCATATCGGTACACAGCTGGGCGGTTCCTTGCAGAAGGCCCAGCTGTGGTAGCGATGGCTCCCAGTGATCAGATCGAAGAATTGTTCCTGACTGAGGAATATCTTGAGCAATTTGAGAGTTTTGATACCTCCACGACATTGGTGTCCAGTGAAGCCATGAGTGCGTTATGTGAGTCCGAATCACCCCAAGGTGTGTTGGCGCTGTGCACGATTGTTAAGCGCAACCCCACTGAAATCTTGTCCAGCTCAGGTCAGGTAATTGTGGTTGATTCCCTGGCAGACCCTGGCAATATGGGGACCATTATTCGAACCGCGCACGCCGCTGGTGCTGCAGGAATACTCACTTTCGGCTCGTGTGTTGACCCATTTAATTCAAAAGTGGTTCGTAGCAGTGCCGGGTCACTGTTTCATGTACCGATCGCTCAATTAGCGGGCCCTGAGGTATTGCCACGTGATCGTTCCGTTTTCGTGCTGAGCGGGCAGGCTACAGTTGAATTGGGTCCGGAAACGGCCATGGGCACAGGCAACCCGATCTGGGTAATTGGTTCAGAAGCCCATGGAGTGAGTGAAACGTGGGTTTCCGGTAAGTGGAGCTTCTCTCAAGTTCGGATTCCGATGGACTCCGGCGTTGAATCACTCAATGCTGCCGTAAGCGCCGCATTGTGCTTGTACTCGCAGGTAATTTAGTGTCATTGTTCTATGAAAATGCTGCACAACACGCGCCCCCGAGTGGCCCATCGGCCAGCACGAAGTGCAAAAATGAGCCTATGACACACACTAAACTTCCGGTGTTTGACCAATCCGGATTCGTAATCGTTGATTCCTATAACCAAGAAGCCGACCCCCGCGAATGGGAAAACTTGGTTTTTGTCGACTGGAAGTCATCCGGTGATACTCGATTCGCCCCGCTGGCCAGTGCGTATGGCGATATGGAGTGTGACGGATTTTGGAACCATACCCCGCCCAAGACAGACAAAGATGGTGTGTGGGTGCAGGAGAATATTGACATCGCTCCGATTTTGACGGCGCGGGCTCAGGAAGTGGGTGCGAATGTGGGTCGTTGCCGGGTGATTGAGTTGCAGCCGAATACCTATGCTGATGCGATTTACAATTTGCACCGCGATGACAACAACCGGCTTAACCCTGAAGGAACAGGCTGGATCGTTCGCTCCTTTTATAACTTGACGGAGGATTCTGATTCGGTCATGATTTTGCGCGAAGATCGCGATGACCCCGCAACCGAAGTCCGGGTGCCTCTTCCAGCCGGAGCACAGATTGTTATTGATACCCAACGGCTCTACCATGCGGTCTGGCATCGGGGAGTTGCTCCACGTTACTGTCTGATTACCTCCTTTGAATCCGGTCCAGCATTAGATTCGTGGATCTCGGCGCGCACTCCAGTGACCAGCATCGATTCGCCACATCTAGATCCAGAGATAATGTCTGCAGGAAATGAGTCGGCCATGGGTAAGCGGGCGGCCCGGGAAGCGGCGAGTACTTCTACGGATTCGGGCATGGATTCGGCCATGGAAGTTCTTTCTGAGGCCTAGTCTCGGCTTCCTCTATGTCGGTCGCGGCCGACGGCCACCACGCCCCTAGGCTTATGAGTGGACCAGTCGTCAGTCCATCGGAAACTATTCGTTAGGAGTAATGGAGTGCATCAAACTGTGCCGTACTCCGCCGTTCTGGACGAACTTGAGGCAGAAGCTATTCACATATACCGGGAAACCGCTGCGGCATTTCGCAATCCGGTACTGCTTTACAGCATCGGTAAGGACTCCTCGGTTTTGTTGCACCTCGCAATCAAAGCTTTCTACCCAGCTCCCTTGCCATTCCCGGTGATGCATGTTGATACGACCTGGAAATTTAAAGAAATGATTGAATTTAGAGACAAACGAGCCCATGATCTTGGTTTGGATCTGCGCATCGCACAGAATTTGGAAGCGATCACTGAAGGGGTTACACCTTTTTCGCACGGAACCCACGAGTACACCCGGCTTATGAAAACGGTGGCATTACGCGAAGGAATTGATCGGTATCAATTTGATGCAGCTATCGGTGGTGCGCGTAGAGATGAAGAACGAAGCCGGGCAAAGGAGCGCATTTATTCACTCCGCGAGCCGGGGCACAGATGGGACCCACGCAAACAGCGTCCGGAGTTTTGGCGTACCGCCAACACTCAATTGGCGCCCGAGCAAAGTATGCGCGTATTTCCGCTTTCCAATTGGACCGAGCTTGATATTTGGCGCTACATTCAGCGCGAAAGCATAGAAATTCCGGATCTATATTTCGCAAAGATGCGGCCGGTTGTTGAGCGAGAGGGCACCTTGCTCATGGTTGACGACGAACGCTTCCCACTTGATCAGGGTGAAGTACCCGAAATGAAGAGTGTGCGATTTCGGACCCTCGGCTGCTATCCCCTTTCAGGAGCGGTCGAGTCAACCGCGGACAACTTGGTCGACCTGATCGCGGAAATGGAAACCAGCAAATTATCCGAGCGTTCAGGGCGGCTTATCGACGGCGAAGGCGGCGGCTCAATGGAAGCTAAGAAAGCTGAAGGCTACTTCTAATGAGTGGATACACACCAGTCCTTCACCTCGTCACGTGTGGTTCAGTCGACGACGGAAAATCCACCCTGATTGGCCGGCTCCTTGTTGAGACTGACAGCGTTCCCATTGATCAATTGGAATACGCTCGAACAACCCGGCGTGGCGGTTCCACGGTTCCGGTGGGTGAAGTTGATTACTCGCTTCTTACCGATGGGCTTGAAGCTGAGCGTGAGCAGGGCATCACGATTGACGTGGCGTACCGACACTTGAACCTGGCCAATGGTCGACGAGTGCTGATCGCTGACTCTCCCGGTCACGAGCAGTACACCAGAAATATGGCGGTTGCGGCTTCAAATGGTGACGTTGCCGTGCTCCTGGTTGATGCGGCTCGGGGAGTTCGCCCGCAAACGCACCGACACCTCACAGTGTGTGCGCTGATGGGTGTACAAACAATCATCGTTGCAGTCAACAAGATGGACCTTGTGAATTTTTCCCACGAAGTGTTTGAGGAAGTAATGTCAGAGGTGCGAACCACGGCAGCGCGACTAGGTGTGGAACAAATTTATGGCATTCCGGTGAGTGCAGTGACGGGCGCCAACATCACCACGAAATCTGATGACATGCCTTGGTTCAAAGGCGAATCCCTACTTGGAGCCCTTGCCGTTTGGGAGCCCGTCGGTCGTGTCGCAAATGAAGGCTTTAGATTCCCCGTTCAATTCATTATTCGCGCGGAAGGAAACTTCCGAGGTTATGCGGGAACTGTTGTCGCCGGCTCAGTTCGCCCCGGAGACGAGGTCATGGTGACAGATTCGGGGAATAGTGCCAGAGTCGATCGAATTGTGACATCTGATGGTGACCTGCAGGAGGCTAAGTACGGCCAGGCTGTGACCCTCACCCTCGATCATGAAGTCGATATCACGCGCGGCGATATTTTGGCATCAGGTACTTCCCTACAACCTGCTGATCGCTTCGGTGTCGACTTGGTCTGGTTGGGGGAAGAGCCACTGGCACACGGTCGCTCGTATTTGCTGATTTCGGGCTCGCGCTCGGTTCCTGCAACTGTGACTAGCGTGCGACACCGGCTGGACGTTGTCTCGGGGCACGAGCATGCTGCGCGCGTGTTGAACATGAATGATATTGGCCGCGTTGAGATTGCGACGGATCGTCCAATTCCTATGGACCCATATGTACAGTGCCGAGATACAGGCGGATTTCTACTCGTTGACCGGGTGAGCGCGGACACGGTTGCTGCTGGGCTTTCTCGTCACGCTATGCGCAGAGCTTTTAACTTGGTCCCCCACGACTACGAAGTGGACCACCAGGCGCGATCAGCCCTGATGGGGCATCCGGCGCGAGTTGTATGGCTCACCGGGCTTTCTGGTTCTGGAAAATCGACCATAGCTGATGCGGCAGTGCGCAAGTTGCACGCAATGGGGATCCACACTTATGTCCTCGACGGGGATAACGTTCGAACCGGATTGAACAAAGACCTTGGATTTACACCAGAGGACCGAGCCGAAAATGTGCGTCGGGTTGCCGAGGTGAGCAAACTTATGCGCGATAGTGGGGTGGTCGTATTTGTTGCCCTGGTATCCCCCTATCGCTCTGACCGCGAAACGGCTGCTTCACTTTTCGTGGAGAGCGAATTTGTTGAAGTGTTTGTCGATACGCCGGTTGATATATGTTCCGAGCGTGACCCTAAGGGACTCTATGCGAAGGCAGCGGCGGGCAATTTGCCGAACATGACGGGGGTGGGACAGATCTATGAACCACCGGTGTCACCGGATTTAATCCTCCGTGGGACTGGCGATCTAGAAGCCAGTGCCAATCTACTCGTTGCCGCAATCTTGGAGGCATAAGTTGTCCGCACCTAATAAGTCATTCGATCCAAAACAGGTCTCCGCATTGAGTTCGGAGTCAGTAGACGCAATGGTTGTTGATGCTATCGCCGCATTTTCCACTGCAGCGGACTTGGAATCGCTTAAGGTGGCTCGACTCACCCACTTCGGTGACCGCTCGGCAATTTCCCTTGCCAATCGCGAAATCGGCGCATTACCGCCGGCGGCTAAGGCCGAGGTGGGCAAGCGAATAGGTGAAGCTAAGGCTCGCATAAAGGATGCCCTGGAATCACGTGAGGCTGAACTTACGCAGATCCGAGACAACGAAGTGCTTCTGTCGGAAAAGGTCGATGTCAGTGTCCCGGTAGATCGGCTCAAACGCGGCGCTCGTCATCCATTGACCACCCTGATGGAGAGACTGTCTGACGTATTTATCGCGATGGGTTACGAAATAGCTGAGGGGCCCGAGCTTGAACTGGAGTGGGCGAATTTCGATGCATTGAATTTTCCTAAGAACCACCCAGCCCGACTTATGCAGGACACATTTTTTGTGGAGAGTCCAGATTCAGGAGTTGTGCTGCGGACCCATACGTCCCCCATTCAAGTTCGAGCGATGCTTGAACGTGAATTGCCGATCTATGTTGTTGCCCCCGGTCGGGTTTTTCGCACCGATGAACTAGACGCAACTCACACCCCTGTGTTTCACCAAATAGAAGGATTAGCCGTCGACAAAGGACTGTCCATGGCTGACCTTCGGGGGACCCTGAACCACCTAGCGCACGTGATGTTCGGGCCCCAAATTGACATCCGGTGGCGCCCATCTTTCTTCCCATTTACGGAGCCGAGCGCCGAAGTGGATTTGAAATGCTTCGTGTGTTTGGGTGATTCAAGTGCGGTCGAGTGTCGGGCATGTGGTGGAGAGGGATGGATTGAATGGGGTGGCTGCGGAATGGTTAACCCCAAGGTGTTGCGTGCAGTGGGAATTGACCCCGATGTGTATTCCGGTTTCGCATTTGGCATGGGAATCGAACGGACCCTGATGTTTCGAAGTGGTGTTTCCGACATGCGTGACATGGTTGAGGGAGACATCCGGTTCACGGGTGCTTTTGGGCTGGAGGTCTAGTGAAACTTCCCTTGTCGTGGATTAAGGAATTTGCCCCGGTGCAGGAATCGGGGCGCGTGGTAGCGCAGGCTCTGATTAACGCTGGGCTTGAGGTAGAGAGTGTCGACACTGTTGGTGAAGGTATTGATGGAACCCTAGTGATTGGGCGGGTACTTGAAATAGAAGAACTGACAGAGTTCAAGAAACCCATTCGGTGGTGCCAGGTTGACATAGGAACTCAGATCCGAGGAATTGTGTGCGGGGCAAGCAATTTTTCAGTGGGAGAGCACGTAGTTGTCGCAGAGCCCGGCGTCACTTTGCCGGGTGATTTCACAATCACATCGCGTGAAACCTATGGTCATGTCTCCGATGGCATGATTTGTTCAGAGCGTGAATTGGGGCTGGGTCCCGACCATGCAGGAATCATGGTGTTATCCGATGTCGAGCCGGGTCAGGATGCCAATGAACTGCTGGGAATTGGAGACCAGGTGCTTGACATTGCAATTACTCCTGATCGCGGATATGCACTGTCGGTTCGCGGAATTGCGCGGGAGGTCGCGACCGCATTTGGCGCTGACCTGCGCGATCCTGCGTCCCACTTTGAGCCAGAATTGGGCGCTCCCAATACTGGGACAACACCACGAGATTGCGTCATCGAAGACTTTAGCGCCTGTGAATTGCTGACGTTGCGCACGATTAATGGGTTTAATCCTGACGCTTTGACTCCACGGTACATGGTCGGTCGATTGCAAGCTGCGGGGATGCGGAGCATCTCGTTAGCAGTTGACGTCACCAACTATGTCATGTTGGAGTTGGGGCAGCCAACACATGCTTTTGATTTGGACAAACTTGAAGGGGCAGTGCGGGTACGGCGGGCGGAGTCCGGAGAAAAACTGGAGACCCTAGATCACGTTGAAAGAATCCTGTCTCCACGCGATACCGTAATTGCCGACTCACGTGGTCTGATTGCACTTGCCGGAACCATGGGCGGATTAGCCACAGAAATTGATGCGAACACCATTAATATTGCGATTGAGGCCGCATTTTTTCCGGCTTCCACAGTCGCTGGAAATTCACGGCGGCACAAGATTTCCAGTGAGGCATCGAGACGCTTTGAGCGAGGCGTGGATCGAGAATTGGCTCCGGTTGCATCAGCTCGGGTGTGCGCGCTCCTGATCGAACATGGAGGTGGTACTTATGCCGGGATGAGCGCAGTGGAATCACCGATGTCTGAAACCGTGATCGAATTTGATCTGGGCCTATCAACGCGAACCGCAGGAATGACCATTGATCATGCAACTGTGATTGAGAAACTTGATGCGATAGGGGCCACACATGAACCACGTGGGCCCGAGACACTCTTGGTCACTGCGCCCAGTTGGCGTCCGGATTTGACACAGCCAGCGGACCTTGTCGAAGAAGTGGTTCGGCTTGTAGGTTACGAGAAACTTCCATCAACTTTGCCGAGTGCGCCCGCTGGGCGAGGATTAACTTTCGAGCAACGGACGCGTCGTCGAGTGGGTAATCTTTTGGCAGGGCGAGGCTTACACGAAATTCGTGCTTATCCCTTCATTGGATCAGCGGACCTAGATGCGTTGCGACTTCCGGAGAGTGACCCGCGCAGGTCATCACCAACTTTAGTCAACCCACTTTCAGAGCTTGCGCCCAAAATGCGATCCACTCTTTTACCGGGGCTACTTTCGGTTGCTGCGAGAAATGTTGGTCGAGGCGAAAATGACTTGGCGCTGTTTGAAATCGGGTCGGTATTCCTTGGTCGGGTAAACAAGAGCAATCTTGACCCCGGTGTCGAATCTAAGCCTTCGGATCAAGCGTGGGTTGACATGCAGCAGGCGCTTCCGGCCCAACCTGAACACCTGGGGGTTGTGTTCTGCGGTGCTGTCGAATCTGCTGGGGTGTGGGGGAGCCCTCGATTGGTTAGCTGGCGTGATTCATTGGACGCCGTAATGGCGGTCGCGGACGAACTCGGAATTGCTCTTGAAATCCGTTCCGCTAGCGATCCAAGTTTTCACCCTGGCCGCTGTGCCCAGGTGACGCTTGCGAAAGCGGGCGACGTAATCGGATTCGCTGGTGAGCTGCACCCGTCAATTGTTGAGGACTGGAACCTTCCTAAGCGGAGTTGCGCAGCGGAGGTGGATCTGACCAAGTTGATGAGCGCGGCGCCAAGAAGCACAGTGGCGCCGGCCTTTTCAAACTCACCGTTGGCCAAGGAAGACCTTGCATTCGTGGTCGAACGCCGATATCCAGCCACCGAGGTTGAAGCCATAATCCGTGAGGCTACGGGGGACTTACTTGAGGCGATTCGCCTCTTCGATGTGTACGAGGGTGACCAGATTCCACCCAGTCATAAATCGCTGGCCTACTCGTTGCGGTTGAGAAGTGAGGGTCACACTCTGTCGGCCGAGCAATTGCATAACCTCAGGGACCGCATCATTTCATTAGTGGCAGAACGTGTGGGGGGCACACTGAGATAGCCCAATACGGCCATTATATGTGCATATGTGTATATTATAGCTATGCGAGTAGCAATTGCCGGGGCATCAGGTTACGCCGGAGGGGAGCTCTTGCGTCTCCTCGAAAATCATCCGCAGTTCGAGGTGATTGCTGCGGCGGCACATTCGTCCGTGGGAGAACGCGTGGACTCGGTTCATCCGGCCTTGGCTCCCACTTCGGTGGGCTCGGTGAGAATGTGCCCCGCAACAGCGGACCAACTTAAGGCCGATCTGGTGTTTTTGGCACTGCCACATGGTCAATCAGCATCAATTGCGCAGGAACTCTTGGAAATGGACTCGAGCCAAAAGATCGTTGATCTTGGCGCGGACTTCCGGCTCGTAGACGCGGGCGCATGGGACCGGTTTTACACCGGGTTACACGCCGGGTCATGGACCTATGGCCTACCGGAGGTAGGAGATCAACGCAGGCGCATTTCACAATCAACCACGGTGGCAAATCCGGGGTGTTATGCAACAGCCATTTCCTTAGCGTGCGCTCCGGCAGTTGCCCATCAAATAATGGGGCAATCAACCATCAACGTTGTAGCCGCGAGTGGGACAAGTGGAGCGGGTCGCGTCCCTTCGCAAGCACTTATGGCCTCCGGGGTTATGGGTTCTATTAGTGCGTACAAGATCGGTGGAGTGCACCAGCACACACCAGAAATTGAGCAGACGTTGAATTCACTGCGACCAGAAGTCAGTTCACGCATTAGCTTTACGCCGCTATTAGCTCCGATGCCTCGGGGGATTATCGCCACGTGCACGAGTGCAATGTCCTCATCGAGCACGGTTGATCCGATTACCATCTATCAGGAGTATTACGAGCAGTCGACTTTCGTCTGCGTACTTGAGCCCGGTCAAATGCCCAATACCGGAAGTGTTAGCGGCAGCAATTTCGTACAACTCAGCGTGAGCGTTGACAAACATTCACAACAGTTAATCGTCATTGCAACCCTGGATAACTTAGGAAAAGGCGCAGCCGGACAGGCAATTCAAAATGCGAACCTCATGTGCGGATTTTCAGAATCGAGTGGACTACTACACACGGGCGTGACGCCGTGAGTGTGACACAGGCCCAGGGTTTTAACGCCGCAGGAGTGGCAGCCGGGCTCAAATCCAGCGGTGCAAAAGACCTCTCATTGATCCTCAATACTGGCCCAAAAGCAACGTCTGCGGCAGTATTTACCACCAACAAATTTGCTGCTGCCCCCGTGATTTGGTCCCGTCAGATCCGATTAGGGGGTGACGCACGGGTAGTTGTACTCAACTCTGGAGGCGCAAACGCCTGCACCGGCCCAGCAGGATTCGCAGATACCCATGCAACGGCCGAACTTGTTGCTGCAGGATTGACGGCACGAAAGCTTGGTGAGTTTGGGGCCGGTGAAGTGTTCGTATGCTCGACCGGGTTGATTGGAGAGCGGCTCGACATGGCCGCACTTGGGAAGGGCATAGACCTTGCAATTTCTCAATTAGCTCCGACTGGTGGTGTGGACGCGGCCGAGGCAATCATGACCACGGACACCCAATGCAAGATTTCCGAACTTCGCGAGGACGGATACACCATTGGCGGCATGGCGAAAGGTGCGGGAATGCTAGCCCCGGGAATGGCAACGATGCTCTCGGTAATCACCACTGACGCGGACGTTTCTTCGAAATTTCTCCAACCGGCTTTAGAGTTCGCCACGTCACAAACATTTGACCGTTTGGACTCGGACGGATGCATGTCAACTAATGACACGGTGATCTTATTGGCCAATGCTGCCAGTGGAGCATCTCCGGATCCCAAAGAATTCCAGAAGGCGCTGACCCGGGTGTGTGAAGACTTGGTGCAGCAACTGATGGCTGACGCTGAGGGTTCTACCAAGGAAATCCATATTGAGGTTACCGGTGCCATTTGCGAAAGTGACGCCGTTCAAGTGGGACGGTCGGTGTCTCGAAGCAACCTGTTTAAGTGCGCCATGTTCGGTGAGGATCCGAATTGGGGTCGCATTCTTTCCGCTGTCGGCACAACAAGTGCAATTTTCGCAGCAGACGAAGTGGACGTGAGCATCAACGGGGTGAAAATATGTATCGGTGGGGGAGTGGGCGAGGATCGTTCTGCGGTTGATTTGTCACAGCGCCGGGTTGACGTGCTTATTGATCTCCATGCAGGAGTCCATCAAGCCATCATCCGAACAAATGACCTCTCCATCGGTTACGTGGTCGAAAATTCTGAGTACTCGACATGAGCACCCATGGACCCATCTTGGTCATTAAATTTGGTGGCAACGCGATGACCTCACCGGATTTATTTATCTCCTTTGCCCAGGACGTAATTTCGCTTCGGGAACAAGGATTTTGCATCGTTATTTCACATGGCGGCGGACCGCAAATATCCGAGATGTTAAGCAGACTCAATATAGAGAGCGAATTTGTAGATGGTCTTCGGGTGACGACCGCAGAAATTGCATCAGTGGTGGCGACCGTGCTTTCTGGAGAAGTACAAAGAACCTTGGTAACCGCACTCAACACGCATCAGGTACCCGCGGTTGGAGTCAGTGGAGAGGATGCAAAGGTTTTTACTTCTACGCGGCTAGTTGATCAGGAGTTTGATCTTGGGCAAGTAGGGACAGTTGCCTTTGTTGATCCGAAACTTATTTATGTGCTACTGGATAATGGATTTATACCAGTGGTTTCACCCGTTTCATCGACTCGCGACGGTGAAAGCCTTAACGTGAATGCAGATACGGTTGCTGGTTCTCTTGCGGGAGCACTAGGCGCGCACAGACTCGTTTTGATGACTGATGTTGATGGAGTCTTTTCCGCCTATCCAGATCCCGAGTCACTCCTTAGTGAGATGACCCTTGACCAAGTGTGCGAGTTGCTTCCAAGCGTGACACAAGGCATGATCCCAAAACTTGAATCCTCCATCCATGCCATGCGTAGTGGATGCGTGAGCGTCCAAATAATCAATGGCAGTGTGGAACATTCGTTGATAAAAGCCCTGTCCACGAATCGTAATTTCGGGACATTGATTACGCCATGAATGTGAATTGGGAAGAGACTTTTCTTAACACCTATGGCACTCCTGAGTTGACGCTGGTGCGAGGCCATGGCTCTCGAGTGTGGGATGTGACCGGTCGCGAGTACATTGATTTACTTGGAGGCATTGCCGTCAATATTCTGGGTGCCGCACATCCGAATTATGTCCAGGCTGTCAGTGATCAGGTGGGAAAGTTGGTTCATACCAGCAATTTGTATATCAATGAGCCATCAGTGAAGTTGGCAAATAAATTGCAGGAGTTGGTGGGATGGACCGGTGCAAAAGTTTTCTTTTGTAATTCCGGAGCCGAGGCGAATGAGGCAGCTCTGAAATTATCCCGGCTAACAGGAAAGACCCAAGTTGTTGTTGTGGAGGGTAGTTTTCATGGCAGGACTATGGGATCCCTTTCACTCACTGCACAACCGGCAAAACAGAAGCCATTCGAGCCGCTATTGAATGACGTAACTGTGGTTGCAATCAACGATCTCGAGGCCTTGAAGATGGCAATTACCTCAGCAACTGCAGCCGTTTTCCTCGAAGTGATCCAGGGCGAGGCGGGGGTACGTTCACTTTCCTCGGAGTTCATTCGGTCTGCGCGGGAGTGGACAAGCGAGGTCGGGGCTCTGCTGATAATTGATGAGGTCCAAACGGGAATTGGCCGTACCGGTGCATGGTGGGCACATACAGAAAGTGGTGTTACTCCTGATGCCATCACTGTGGCCAAAAGTTTAGCGGGTGGACTACCAATCGGTGCATTGATCACTGGTGGGGAAGCGTCCAAATTGTTTACTCCTGGCTCACACGGATCGACATTTGGTGGAAACCCCGTTTCGTGCGCGGCTGCGATTTCAGTGATAGACGTAATCGAACAAGAAGGACTTCTGAGTCGCGCAACTACGCTCGGACAAGAGTTCAAAGATTCATTGGTTAACCGATCCCACGGTATTGTGACTCAGGTCCGCGGGCGTGGGCTCCTTTTAGCCGCGGAAATTTATATTGGGGGCGAAAGCGATCCGGCTCCAAAATTTGTGATCAAGGCGCTCGAACACGGTCTACTTCTTAATGCGGTGACTCCAACTGCGGTCCGACTGGCGCCTGCGCTCACGATTGCCGATGCAGAAATGGAGCAAGCGCTCCTGCGCTGGGAACTCACCTGCAACTACTTCAGCGAGGTCCCATCGTGATGCAATCTAGGCGGGCGCCCGCGACGGTGAGTTCACGTCGTTCTTTGGTCGCAGATTTGGTCAGCACCAATCGCGTGCATAGTCAGCAGGAGCTGCTAGAACTTTTGCAGACGCAGGGTTTTAGTGTCACGCAGGCGACTCTTTCTCGAGATTTGGAAGCACTTGGCGCAACTAAACCCTCAGACCCTGATGGATCGGGTGCGCACTACATCGTTCCAAGTGAATCAAATACCTCCTTGCGTGCTCAGGGGTCCCGGCAGGCACTTACGCGAGCGTTACATGAACTTCTACTCAGCGCCGAATACTCGCAAGTGATGGTAGTTGTCCGTACTCCACCGGGAGGCGCGCAATTCCTTGCCGGGCATCTCGATCGAAGCGGTTGTTTCGATACTCTGGGAACGGTCGCGGGAGACGACACGATTTTCTTGGTTGCGCGGAGCGAAATAGAAGCGAAAAAGATCTGCAACGATTTAGTTGCACTGGCCGAGAGTGGGACTTAAAAGTGGTTGACACAAGTTCGCAGGGCAATAGTGAGAGCAGACTCTGGGGCGGACGCTTTGCATCAGGTCCTTCCCCCGCCATGGCGAGACTGAGCCGTTCAACACACTTTGATTGGAAGCTAGCGCCTTATGACTTGATGCAAACAAGGGCGCATGCGCAGGTACTCGAGCGCGCTGGATTGTTGAGTCAAGATGAGAGCCGAAGTGTTGTTCTGGCGCTTGACACTCTGGCCACTCAGGTGGCCAGCGGGGAGTTCACTCCCAATGAAGATGATGAAGATGTTCATTCGGCTGTTGAGCGCGGATTGATGTCACTTTTGGGAGAACTCGGCGGGAAACTTCGCGCGGGTCGTAGTAGAAATGATCAGGTTGCCACTGACTTCAAGCTCTATTTGCGCGATCATGCACAACAAATAGCGGGGGAGGTGATTTACCTCCAGGAGGCATTTTTGGATCAAGCCAATGAGAATATTTCCACGCACTCTCCAGGGTTCACGCACTTGCAACACGCTCAACCCGTGTCATTCGCGCACGAATTAGCCAAACATGTACATGCATTGGGTCGAGATCTTGAACGTCTATCCGACTGGGATTCACGAGCGGCACGTTCGCCACTAGGAGCAGGGGCTCTGGCCGGCTCAAGTCTGGGGCTTGACCCGGAGCTCGTAGCTGACGCACTTGGATTTGATAGTGCGTTGGGTAATTCAATTGATGCCGTGAGCGATCGGGACTGGGCTGCTGAATTCCTGTTCGTTGGAGCGATGATCGGTGTTCACTTATCCCGCATTGGTGAAGAAGTGATTCTGATGGCGTCTCGTGAATTTGCTTGGGCGCAATTAGATGATGCCTGGTCAACGGGTTCCTCGATTATGCCCCAGAAAAAGAATCCCGACATTGCTGAACTGGCACGTGGAAAATCCGGACGTTTAATTGGAAATTTAACCGGCCTGCTGGCAACTCTAAAAGGGCTCCCATTCGGTTACAATCGTGATTTACAAGAAGACAAAGAACCAGTATTCGACACAGTTGAGCAGTTGCTCGTTTTGCTCCCGGCGATGACTGGCATGATTAAGACCCTGAAATTTAATACGGAACTTATGACTAACAGCGCACCAGCTGGTTTCGCTCTCGCAACGGACATCGCCGAATGGTTAGTGCGCGAAGGTGTTCCATTTCGCAACGCCCATGAAATTGCGGGAGCTTGCGTGCAGGTAGCTGAAGAACGCGACTGTGAATTGTGGGACTTAACAGATGAAGAACTATCCCGGATCAGTTCTCACTTGAATTCGCGGGTGCGCGATGTTCTCAACCTGGAGGGGGCGCTGAATTCGCGTGATGCTTTTGGTGGAACAGCTCCGATTCGAGTTCGCGAGCAATTACAGGTACTTTCGGAGTTGATCGGCGCTGAGCGCACACGTTGGATGGGCTAGCTGCGGCCCGGTTACCAAGTGGCACTGTCTCCGTCAATAATGCGCCAGCAGTACCATGCGGCAACACTGCGATACGGACGAAAAATTTCACCTTGGCCATCTAAAAGTTTGGGATCGACGTATTCGGTGAGTCCATGGATTTGTTCCCAACCGCGGCGCATTGCCAAATCGCCCGTCGGCCAAATATCTAGCCGATGCAGGGTAAACATGAGAAACATCTCCGCGGTCCAGCGGCCTATACCCCAGAGTTTTGTCAGTTCGGTAACGATTTCGTGATCACTGAGCTTAGGATCGGAAAAATCATATTCATTGGTGTGCCAGGCTTCTGCCATTTCCTTAATTGTCCGCGTTTTGGCCCCGGACAATCCCGCAGATCTCAAATCCGATTCGGCAATATCTCGCATTGATGTTGGGTTGACATCGTCGTTCAGAGCGAGGGTCACCCGAGCAGTGATGGTGTCGGCAGCCTTTACGGAGAGTTGTTGGGCGATTACTGAGTTGACGAGCGCTTGGAAATGGTTCACGTCCTGATTCGTTTTGCGTCCAATGTTGCACAAAGGACTCGAATCTATGATGGAACTAAAAGGAGCATCGACCGCGACAATGTGACGTGCTGCTTTTCGCATCTTTTGGGCTGAGTGACTCACAGGACCATGCTCTCACCAATAACTCCGGCGTGTTGCGCTGACAGGTACCAACCACCTATGCGAGAAGATAGGAGCGTGGATTCAGTGGTGAGTAGTCAGGAAATCATTCCCGAGCTTCAGTGGCGCGGACTTATTGCACAAAGCACGGACCTTGCAGAACTATCCAGGGTGTGCACTGGCCCTGTGACCCTGTATTGCGGTTTCGATCCAACAGCGCCAAGTTTGCACTTAGGCAACCTGGTTCAGATTCTTACCGTACGGCGGTTTCAACAACATGGACATAGACCGTTAGCACTTGTTGGCGGGGCGACGGGCTTGATTGGCGACCCAAAAGAGTCTGGTGAGCGAACTCTGAACTCAGTTGATCTCGTGGGTGAGTGGGTTGAGCGAATCCGAATTCAGCTCGAACGGTTTTATGAATTTGATGGGTCTAACTCTGCGCGGATGGTGAACAACCTTGAGTGGACTCAGGACCTCAATGCAATTGAATTCTTGCGAGATATTGGAAAGCACTTCAGCGTGAACAGAATGCTAGATCGGGAAGCGGTTTCAGCGAGACTTGCAAAAGATGGAATTAGTTTCACTGAGTTCAGTTACCAACTGTTGCAATCATTTGATTACCTTGAGTTGTATCGCCGGTACAACTGTGTTTTGCAAACTGGCGGTTCAGACCAGTGGGGCAACATCACGGCGGGCGTTGACCTTGTGCGTCGAGTAGAAGCCAAGGGCGTTCACGCACTGACTACACCACTTCTCACGAGGGCTGATGGTAAGAAGTTTGGTAAAACCGAAAGTGGGACGATTTGGCTCGATCCTGGGTTGACGAGTCCGTATTCATTTTTTCAATACTGGATCAATGCAGATGATCGGGATATCGCAAACCTGCTCAAAACATTTAGCTTTAAATCAGAGTTGGAAATCAATGAGCTTGTTCAGGCAACTATTGAGCGACCGCAGGAGCGAGCCGGCCAAAGGGCGTTGGCCAGTGAACTGACCGAGCTCGTGCACGGTGCGGCTGAACGAGTTGGTGCCGAGGACGCGGGGAAGGCTCTCTTCGGCGTTGGCAACCTCGCTGATTTACCGGAGTCGACATTGCACGCCGCGTTAACCGAGGCTTCGTTGGGTGAAGTTAACAAAAGCGAAGTCGTAGATGGAAAATTACCCACGCTGGACGAATTGTTGGTGCGGTGCGGACTCGCACCGAGCAAGAAGGCGGCCCGTCGCACGATCGCGGAAGGCGGTGCCTACGTGAACAACATCCGGGTTGATCAAGAAGATTTTCAGGTGCCAGTGCGTGAACTCCTTTATGGACAATGGGTAGTATTGCGCCGCGGTCGCAAGGCATTTGCTGGAGTGGTCGTTAAGTAGTCCCGGACTCGGGACTACTCCTAGCAAGCCCTATCCGAGCCGTTTCAATGCTGCAGGTGCAGGTTTCTGATCTTCTCCGATAGGTAGTGATGACTTCTTTTTCTGACCTTGGTGTTGTGCGCCCTCTGGCGCAGGCGCTTTCTCATTCCGGTTTTTCCGAGCCATTTCCCATTCAAATCGCGACACTCCCTGATGCGATCGCCGGGCGTGATGTCCTTGGCAGAGGGCGGACCGGCTCTGGGAAAACTTTGGCGTTTGCTCTGGCTCTGCTTTCCCGTCTTGATAGCCGGAAAGCCAGGCGAGGCAAGCCTTTAGCGCTTGTACTTTCACCGACTCGTGAACTTGCAATGCAGATTAATGCGACGATCTCTCCGCTTGCGCGGAAGGTGGGTTTGTCGTCGGTGCTGATCGCTGGTGGCATGCCATTTGGTAAACAGCTACAAGCGCTTGAGCACGGTGTTCCGATTGTTGTTGCGACTCCTGGGCGATTGATTGACTTAATGCACAGGGGTGCCGTGGATCTTTCGGATATTGAAATAACAGTTTTAGATGAAGCCGATCTCATGAGCGATATGGGCTTTATGCCTGCAGTTAAAGAGATTCTCGACGCAACCGGCCAGGGTGGGCAGAGACTTTTGTTTAGTGCGACTTTGGACAAGGATGTAGATGCTCTCGTCAAAAAATACCTCCGCGACCCTATTGAGCACGCGGTCGAATCTGCTGGAATTGCACATGGCGAGATGGATCATCATGTCTTTTTTGTGAAACAAGAAGTGAGAGACGAAATGCTGGCGCAAATCGGTTCTCGCCAAGGACGCACAATTATGTTTGTGCGAACCCAGCGCGGCGCCGATCGGTTGGCTGAGAAGCTTCAAGCCAAAGGTGTTGCGGCGGGAACATTGCATGGTGGGAAGGCTCAAGGGGCGCGTACCAAGGCATTGGATGCCTTTAAGAGTGGGAAGACCCCCGTCTTGGTAGCCACCAACGTCGCGGCGCGTGGTATTCACGTTGATGACATTAGCTTGGTGATTCACGCTGACGCTCCGACCGACCCAAAGGACTATTTGCACCGAGCTGGTCGTACGGCCCGAGCGGGAGAGTCTGGCACCGTTGTGACTTTGGCTCGACTCAATCAGCAACGTGAGATGAAAGGTTTGATTAAAAAGGCGTTGGTGGAAGCGACTTTTACGCACATGGACGTGGCGAACCCTGAATTAGCGCGCATCACGGGAGCCCAGGAACCGACAGGGGAGCCGTGGTTTCCTGCGGTCGAACACGCACCTAAAAAGCGTCGTACTTCGCGACCTGGCGGCCACGCCGGTGAGGGCGGGTCTGGCGCCGTTGGCCGGCACAAGTCTCGGCACAAGGGCAGATCAGGTGGGTCGGGTTCAGGTGGGTCGGGTTCAGGTGGTGAGCGGTCAGACCGGCCAAGGAAGGGCTCCGGCGGGGGCCGAGGGCGAGCTGGGAGCGGATCGGGCAAGTCACCAGGTGGCCGTCCGAGTGGCCGTCCGGGTGGTAAGCCAAGCGGCAAGCCTGGTGGTTTTAGTGGTAAGGCTGGCGGCAAGCCAAGACACAAACCAAAGGCATAAGACAAAGTCATAGGCCCTCGGGTCTTATATATGTTCCGTTTGGTCGGTCACACCACGACTCTGCGTAAAATTGGGATAGTTATTTACGAGTAAATCGTAGCTCCAGGGGTTGATATCATCACGTTTCGTGAGACCCACTGAATTCATATGGGGACTTAATGGCCACGCGGCAAATCTGGAACCCAGGGGGAGCATGGAAGATCCAAGTAGAAAAAATGTTGCTGTTAATAGAGATCTCCGCTGATTACGATTAGGCACCTTTACGGTCATATCCCTTAAGGCCCCCCCCTTACGAGCCGTGAGAGGCCATCCCCTATGTTTGAGGTCCCCGCAAGAGCAACGGACGATCAGGCCGGTCTCGTGGGAAAGCCCCAAGATTCTAAAGCGAAAAGTCGTCCGCTCTGCGGATTTGACTTCACAGTCAAAAATCTGTAAGGTTAAGTTTCTGCCCCAAATTCCGTCCGCAAGGACCGGTTTATGGTGCGCGCCCGTAACTTGAGAACTCAACAGTGTGTCACATGTCAATGCCAATTTTATAACCCGATTGGTAATTTGCGGTCTATGACTGTCTATTACCAACGGATTCCTTTGGTTGACAAGAGCACAACAGCTCTGTTAGCCAGTTTCAACTATTCATTTATGGAGAGTTTGATCCTGGCTCAGGACGAACGCTGGCGGCGTGCTTAACACATGCAAGTCGA
>Ga0209199_1000955_pt1 | contig 37073 bp, 37 predicted proteins | sample COGITO_mtgs_1105_7_FD_184805 | JGI IMG/M metagenome (GOLD analysis project Ga0209199, IMG submission 184805) | Pelagic marine microbial communities from North Sea - COGITO_mtgs_110523 (SPAdes) (version 2) | ecosystem: Environmental > Aquatic > Marine > Epipelagic ... | reverse complement strand
TGCAATGGCTCACTTGTCAGCTCAATTTAAAGCCAAAACCAGTGAGCGCGAATACGTAGCACTTGTATGGGGAAATATGGATTTAGATGAAGGGACCATTGAAGGTAATATTGGTCGTCACCTAAAAAATAGGTTACAAAATACAGTCTATTTACAGGATGAGGCAGAGAAAGGAAAGCCTGCAGTCACCCATTATAAAGTACTTCAGCGACTGGGTTATGTTACTCTGGTTACATGCCGTTTAGAGACGGGTCGTACCCATCAAATACGCGTGCACATGAAGCATATTGGCCACACTCTTTTTAACGACGAACGGTACGGAGGAGAACGTATTTTGAAAGGAACCACTTTTACTAAATATAAGCAGTTTGTAGATAACTGTTTTAAAACCTTACCGCGTCAAGCTTTACATGCCAAAACCCTCGGTTTTGTACATCCAACAACCCAAGAAAAGATGTCTTTTACTACAGAAATACCAAAGGACATGCAGACATGTATTGAGAAATGGCAAACCTATTCTAATCATTTAGTGCAAGACTAAACTTTTAAGCTGATTGTTTTGACTGTTCAAGCTTACTTATTAACTTTGAGCTATAATTGTATTCTATGAAACTAGTCATCTCACCTGCAAAGTCATTAAACTATGAGAGCGAATTACCAACTTCTTTTAGCACCCAATGTTCTTTTTTGAGCGAAGCTCAGCATTTAAACGCTTTATTAAAAAAGAAATCTGCTAAAGACCTCTCTAATCTCATGCATATTTCTCCTAATTTGGGTCAACTCAACTATGAGCGCAATCAGACTTGGAGTCTTCCTTTTACTTCAAAAAATTCGCGACCTGCTATTTATGCCTTTAGTGGCGATGTGTATCGTGGCTTTGATGCTTACACGATTCAAGAATCAAAACTTGATGCCCTACAAAATACAGTTCGTATTCTATCGGGTCTATACGGGCTATTAAAACCTATGGATTTACTGCAGCCTTATCGTTTAGAAATGGGTGCTAAGTTTCCTGTAGATGATTCTAAGAACTTGTATGAGTTTTGGCGCCAAAAGGTCACCACAGCCCTAAATGATGATTTAAAAGAAGGGGAGTTGTTTGTGAACTTAGCGAGTCAGGAGTATTTTAAGGCCATTGATGTGAAGTCTCTAAAAGTGCCAGTTATTCAAGTCGATTTTAAGGAATTCAAAAATGACCAATACAAAACCATCGCTATTTTTGCAAAACTAGCACGGGGTTATATGGCCCGTTTTATTATTGAAAAGGGAGTCGAAACAATTGAAGGCTTGAAAACCTTTGCGGTTGAAGGGTATGGGTATGACACTAATCTGTCAACGGACACTAAATTGGTGTTTACTCGTTAAATTAGTTAAAATAAGACGTACCTTTGTGCCAAAGTTCAGAATGACCTATCGTATTGTATACTGTCATTCTCAAAACATAAAGTATGACATTTCAATCCTTAGGACTTATAGAAGCCCTACTTAAAGCAGTCCGATTACAGGGCTACGAAACCCCTTCCCCAATACAGCAAAAAGCAATTCCTCCAATATTAGAGGGCTTGGATGTATTAGCCTCAGCTCAAACAGGGACTGGTAAAACAGCAGGATTTACCCTGCCAATGTTGCAACTATTATCTAAAAATCCAGTACCGCATCGCCGTCCTGTACGTGCATTGGTGTTAACCCCAACTAGAGAGCTAGCCGATCAGGTGTATACGAATGTAAAGCATTATAGCAAGTTTTTAGACCTTCGTGCTGCCGTTATATTTGGTGGTGTGAATCAAAACCCACAAATTAAACACCTCCGAAATGGGGTTGATATTTTGGTGGCGACTCCAGGACGATTGCTTGATTTGGAAAATCAAGGCCATTTGTCGTTATCCAAAGTAGAAATTTTCGTACTTGATGAAGCAGACAGAATGTTGGATATGGGTTTTAAACGTGATATTGATAAAATTAGAGGGTTGATTCCATCTAAACGTCAAAATTTAATGTTTTCAGCCACGTTCTCCAGAGAAATTAAGAGCTTAGCGCAAACTATTTTACAACGTCCTACACTTGTAGAGGCCACTCCAGAAAACACGACCGTTGAAGCGATTAAACAAGAGGTTTACAGAGTTGCAAAAGAAAAGAAAACAGATCTTTTGATCAAGCTTATACAAGATGGAAATTGGCAACAAGTTTTGGTGTTTACGCGTACCAAACATGGTGCTAACAACCTTTGCAAGAAACTAGAAAGTGCACGAATTTCTGCAATGGCTATACATGGAAATAAAAGTCAGGGAGCGCGAACTAAGGCATTGGCTGGCTTCAAAAATCACGATGTTAGAGTCTTGGTAGCAACTGATATTGCCGCTCGTGGTTTAGACATCCCATTATTGCCGCATGTGGTCAATTATGAACTGCCAAACATTCCAGAAGATTATGTGCACCGTATAGGTCGTACCGGTAGAGCGGGTGCTAATGGCATAGCTCTGTCATTAGTTTGTGCAGAAGAAACTTCTTATTTAACCTCTATAGAAAAGTTGACTAAGCAGCGTTTTAAGAGAGAAATTGTCGAAGGTTTTGAGCCAGATCCAAATGCATCGACCGTACCGCCAAAACAGGGTGGTGGCCGTCAACAACGTGGTGGTGGACGTCCAAGCAACAACCGTCAGGGATCTGCTGGTGGTGGCAACCGATCTAATAATAATCGTCGCCGGTAATTTTTATGGAAACCCAACCTAACAATCCTTTACATGGTGTGAAGTTAGAGCAAATACTCGTTGCTCTTGAAGCCCATTATGGCTGGGAAGTGATGGGTCAAAAAATAAATATACGTTGTTTTACCGATGGTCCAACTCTAAAATCCAGTCTTAAATTTCTCAGACGGACGCCATGGGCGCGTACCAAAGTAGAAAATCTTTATTTGAGATGGGTTAAATCTCAATAAGTTTAGATATTGAATCTTTTTTAAAAGTCTTGCTTTGTCATCGGTTTGTTTTGTTTCTATCTTTTTGGTGTTTTCAGTGTTTTATTCACTTAAACTTTTCCATTCTTAACATAATAACTTTATTTGTGATTTGTGTTGTGAAATAATTGTTAAACTATTCAATATTAATAGTATTACTATTATATTTGCATTCAACAGTATGATAAATTTACCTTTACAAATAACAATTAGTTCGGATCTTTATACAAAGAACCCAGAATCCTCTATTTTAGGCCAAAAAATTGTATCTAAAAGTATTGAAATGATTGATGCTTTAGGGTTTGAAGATTTTACTTTCAAAAAACTAGGGGTGGAGATTGGGTCTAATGAAAGTTCGGTTTATCGTTATTTTGACAGCAAGCATGCATTGTTGGTGTATTTAATTAATTGGTATTGGAGTTGGATTGAATACAAGTTGGTCTTCTCTACCTTAAATGTCCCCTCTGCTCACGATCGACTTACACAAGCTATTTTTATAGTGACAGCTGAGGTTAATGAAGACAATGCGTTTTCATATATTAATGAGGTACTCTTAAATAAAATCATCGTCTCCGAGTCTTCAAAAGCCTACCATACCAAAGCCATAGATGCTGAAAATGAAAAGGGCTACTATAAAACCTATAAGCGCGTTGTGCAACGGATTAGTGATCTTGTCTTAGAAATTAATCCTAAATATGAGTTCCCTCATATGTTAATTTCAACCGTTATTGAAGGCGCTCATCATCAACGTTATTTTTCAAAACACCTCCCTTCTTTAACAGACTTTAAAGAAGGAAAAAATAATATTGTTCGTTTTTATAACAACTTAGTTTTTAATACCCTGACTAAAATATGAAAAGTAGCTCCCATATTTTAGCATTAGGATTTAGAACACTAATTTTTATATTAGTGTTTGGATCTATTATTTTACAGCCTGTTGTAGAGTCAATTTCAGTAATGGAGCCTCAAGCTTTTTCATGGTTTGAACATGACTCCGATAAAGATACGAATGAAAAAGAAAGCCAAGAAGTTGAAGACTCTAAAGAAAAAAAAGTACAATTAAGACTCACATTGCTAGATTTAAGTTCCAGTTGTTTTTGCCAAACAGTTTCTAATTATCGATTGCATTATTTAAAAAATGATATCACCATAGACTTGCATGATCCCCCTCCCGAAGCGGTCTAACTTTATCCTAGCCTTTATTTTGATGACACTTTCAATTTAGTGTAAGTGTCATTTTGAAATCCACCTTAATTATTTAAAACACAATCAATCAACACTGTCCGTCTTATTGACGAGACGGTATAAAATTATTATTACACAATGAATAGCTCAAACCCATTTAAAAATTTAAAATCAGACCTACCTGCAAGTATCGTAGTATTTTTTGTAGCACTTCCTCTATGTCTGGGAATTGCATTAGCGAGTGGAGCACCACTTTTTTCAGGCTTAATAGCTGGCATCGTTGGTGGTGTCGTTGTTGGAGCCATAAGTGGATCTAGTGTTGGGGTCAGTGGACCTGCAGCGGGATTAGCAGCGATCGTCTTAACGGCTATAGGAACTCTTGGGAGTTTTGAAAACTTTTTATTAGCAGTCGTCCTTGGAGGTGCCATTCAGTTTCTATTTGGTATCCTTAGAGCTGGGGTCATCGGTTACTACTTTCCATCGTCCGTAATTAAAGGCATGTTAACTGGGATTGGGATTATTATTATCCTTAAGCAGATTCCTCATTTCTTTGGGTATAATTCAAGTCCCGAAGGAAATTTCGCCTTTTTTCAGGTCGGAGGCGAAAACACCTTTTCAGAAATATTAAATTCCATTAATTTCATTAGTCCAGGTGCGACTATTGTTGCCATTTTAGCATTGGCTATTTTACTACTGTGGAGCGAGGTGCTTAGCAAAAAAGGAAAAATATTTCAGTTGATTCAGGGGCCTTTAGTCGCTGTTGTTGTTGGGATTATCTACTTCGTGAGCACCAAGGGGAGTGCTCAATGGGGGGTTTCGTCTAACTTACTAGTAAGTGTGCCCGTTCCTGAAGACGCAGCCTCATTCTTAGCCCAGTTTAGTTTCCCTAATTTCGGAGCTATTACAAACCCACAAGTTTGGATTACGGCCTTCACAATCGCTTTAGTGGCGAGTTTAGAAACCTTGCTTTGTGTAGAAGCAACGGACAAAATAGATCCTTTAAAGCGTGTAACGCCCACTAATAAAGAGTTATTGGCTCAAGGGGTTGGTAATATTTTATCAGGGTTAATTGGAGGGCTTCCTGTGACTCAAGTTATTGTGCGGAGTTCTGCAAACATACAATCTGGAGGAAAAACTAAAATGTCGGCCATAATTCATGGTTTATTACTATTAATTTCTGTAATTTTAATTCCAAATTTGTTAAATAAAATCCCGTTGTCTGTATTGGCATCTGTTTTGTTTATCGTTGGCTATAAATTAGCGAAACCAGCACTTTTTATAGACATGTATCGACTGGGTTGGAAGCAGTTTACGCCTTTCGTGGTCACCGTATTAGGAATTGTTTTTACCGATCTTTTGATTGGAATTGCCTTAGGTCTTTCTGTTGGGGTTGTAGTAATTTTGATTAAAAGTTTTCAAAATTCACATTTTTTACACATCGAAGATCACAGTAATGGGGTCCATAAAATAAAAATGACTTTAGCAGAAGAAGTAACTTTTTTTAATAAAGGTGCTATCCTTAAAGAATTAGACCTTTTGCCTCACAACAGTTGTTTAGAAATAGACGTAACTAAAACTCGCTATCTTGATAATGATATCATTGAGATTTTAGAGGATTTTTCTGAGAAAGCACAACGGAAACAAATTGAAATCAAATTAATTTCTGTTAGGGGTGTGGTAAAAAACCCAGAAAGTTTCATACAGTTTTTTCAATTAAGACCTCAAATAGTTTAGTTTACAAACAATTAATAAGAATAAAAATTTAATACATAAAATTATGAAAGCACACACAAAAGAAACACAAACAGCAATGACACCAGGATCGTCATTACAGGCTTTAAAAGATGGAAACCAACGATTTATAAATGCAACTCAAGTAGTTAGAGATTTAAACGCACAAGTAAACGCTACAAGTACAGGTCAATATCCTTTTGCAACAGTTTTACATTGCATAGATTCAAGAGTTTCAGCAGAGCATGTTTTTGACCAGGGTATAGGCGACTTGTTTAGCATTCGTATTGCGGGTAACTTTGTCAATGAAGATATTTTAGGGAGTATGGAATTTGCTTGTAAATTAGCAGGCACTAAAGTATTAGTTGTTCTTGGCCACACGGCTTGTGGGGCTGTGAAGGGGGCTTGTGATCACGCTCGTATGGGTAATTTAACGGCTCTTATTAATAAAATTGAACCCGCTGTTGATGCGGTAGAACTTCCTTCCGACGAAAGTATGAGAAACTCATCTAATATAAACTTTGTGAACACTGTAGCTGCTAAAAATGTTGAAATGACTTTAAGCGACATTCGTAACAAGAGTGAAATTCTTAATGAAATGGAAGCAAGTGGAGACTTAATTATAATAGGAGGGATGTATGACATCGCCAACGGTAAGGTGACTTTTTATGCTTAAAAAATCAAACTTTTTAATGGCAGCATTAGCATGTGTGTTAATGTTGCCTACTACTAGTGTTGCACAAGAGAGTGACTTTGGGAACTGGCTTATTTATATTGGTAATAAAAAATTGAATAGTAAATGGAATATTCACAACGAAGTTCAATATCGAAATTATGATGTTGTTGGAGATTTAGAGCAGCTACTTCTGAGGACAGGAGTTGGATATAACCTATCGGAACACAACCATAATTTGCTATTGGGTTACGGATATATTTTATCAGAAAATTACATCCCACAAACACAAGAAAAAACAGCAGTTAATGAACACCGAATATTTCAGCAGTTTACTGCCAAGGATCGCATAGGAATAGTGTCATTAACCCATCGTTATCGATTTGAGCAACGTTTTGTCGAAGAAGATTTTAAAATGCGTTTGCGTTACTTTTTAGCTGCTAAGATTCCGTTAATCAAAGCTGAAGAGGGCTCGTCTAAACTTTATCTTTCTGCTTATAATGAGGTGTTTTTAAATACCAAGAGTACTGTTTTTGATCGCAATCGTGTGTATGCGGGCGTTGGATGTCAATTAAATAAACAGATTCGGATGGAAGCTGGTTATATGAATCAACTGTTTGAGGCTTCTAGCCGCGACCAATTTAACTTGATCACGTTTATCACTTTTTAAATTCACTGGGTAGGGCCTAAATTATATTTTTTTATTAGTTTTTCAAATCTCACATCATCTATTGGTTTAATAAGATAAGTATCGAAACCAGACTTTAGTATTTTTTTGATATCCTCTTCAGATGAGGATGCTGTTTGCGCTACAATAGTTAATTTTGGACGTGTTTTTTTAATCGCTTTCATTGCCTGATAGCCATCAATTAGTGGCATTTTTAGATCCATAAAAACGATATTGATTTCAGAATTTTCCGCACAATGTGTAATCGCTTCTTTTCCGTTTTTTGCATGGATAATTTCACAGTTTACTTGAAATTTTTCCTTGAGTAAAATCTCAAGGTATATGTAGTTTATTTCTTCATCATCCGCAATTAATATGGTGTGAATAGCCTTGTTTTTTATATCTAAACTTTTGATAAGCTTCTTGCTTTTACTAATTTTCAGAGGTTTGTATGCGATATCGACAAAAAAAGTAGTTCCTTTTCCTTTTTTAGATTTCACAGAAATTTCACCCCTTAGTAACTCTGTGTTTTTCTTTGCGATAGATAAGCCCAAACCCAATCCGCTAGCGTTGTTCGATAATTCGTTGTTCTCTTTTGAAAATCGGTCAAAGATATTTTCCTGTCTTTGAATTGCAATTCCAACGCCAGTATCTTCAACGTAAATTCGTAAATTTCCTTCATGTATAAAATAGCCAAATTCTATATAACCATCACTAGTGAATTTTAAAGCATTGTCAATTAAATTGCTTATGATTTTGATTAGTTTACTTCTGTCAGAATGGAGGGTGCTTGCTTCATCGCAAAGCCCTCTTTTTAGATATAAGGGGGTTTTATTTTCTTTTGCCCTTAGGTCAAAAATCGTAAACAAATCAAAAAGCATCTCATTAAAACAAAAGGAGTCTTCCACAGCTACTACCTGTTTGGTCTCAAGCCTAGAGATTTCTATGAGGTCATCAACTATTCTTAGTAATTGATGCCCACTATTTTGAATAATACGGATGTAATGCTTTTTCTTTTCCATAGTCAAATCAGGGTTGTCTAAGAACCCTGAAAATCCTATAATGCCGTTCATTGGCGTCCTTATTTCATGTGAAAGATTGCTAATAAATTCAGATTTTAGTCTGTTGTCTTTTTCCGCTTTATTTTTCCCACTTAAGATCTCTAATTCATTATTTTTCCGCACTGTAATATTTTCGAAAACAACGGCTACCTTATTCGTTTCTACTTTCCATGCAATAACTTCATAGTGGTTATATTCTGGGGTGCTTAGTACGACAGCCTTGTTTATTGTTTCGGGTTTTAGAGTTTCAACGTACAGCTCTAGCCATTCTTCTGGGATTAATCCAAAAACTTCTGAACAAGTTTTGCCAACTAGTTTATTTTTCGGAACCTTCATATATTCTATAAAACTACTATTTGCCTCACAATATAAATAGTCTATTGCCTTTCCTTTTTTGTCATAAATTAGTTTAACTATTTTAAACATTTTAGGAATGTTTTCAAAAAAACCACTGAATTGATTTTCAAGTTTAAGATTGCTTTTGTTTAAAAGTTCATTTTGTTTTTCTAATTCTTTATAACTTGGTTTTTGCATGGATTAACTATTTCTGAAACTTTGTCTTTGATCTTCTAACGGAGTTTATTAATGTAATTTACTGACAAGCAAGTATTTAATTAATGAAATATAGTAGTAAATATTAACATTTATATCATTTTTTTAAAATACCTAAATATGGTGCTTTTAATATTTAGTTCGTATTTACAAGTAATAGTTGTGATTTATGAGTCTTGACTGTAGATTAGTTATGATTGTTGATCACAAAAAAAAATGACGCAAAAAAAAGCACTTGTAATTAAACAAGTGCTTTTTTAAAATATAAAGTGTATTTTAAATAATTATATTTTTGCAGACTTTACCGTTTTAATGATACGTCCAGCGATTTTGTAGGGATCTCCATTAGATGCGGGTCTTCGATCTTCCAGCCAGCCTTTCCAGCCTTTTTCTACAGCAATAATTGGAATTCGGATTGAAGCGCCTCTGTCTGAAACTCCCCATGAGAAATCGGTAATAGCAGCAGTTTCGTGTAAGCCGGTTAAACGTTGGTCGTTAAACTCTCCGTAAACTTCAATATGTTCTTTTACAACAGGTCTAAATGCTTCACAAATTTTAGCATAAACGTCTTTGTCGCCACAAGTTCTTAAAATTGTATTTGAGAAGTTAGCATGCATTCCAGATCCGTTCCAGTCCATGTCTTTTCCAAGTGGCTTTGGGTGGTAGTCAATATAGTAACCATACTTTTCTGTAAGTCTGTCTAATAGATAGCGAGCAATCCAAATTTCATCTCCTGCTTGTTTAGCACCTTTAGCAAACAATTGGAATTCCCATTGTCCAGATGCAACTTCTTGATTTATTCCTTCAAAATTTAAACCAGCATCAATACATAAATCAGCATGCTCTTCAACTAAGTTTCTTCCATGTGTGTGTAACCCACCAACTGAGCAGTAGTACATGCCTTGTGGGGCAGGGTAGCCTCCAATTGGGAAGCCAAGAGGGAGTTGTGTTTTTGTATCCATGATAAAATACTCTTGTTCAAAACCAAACCAGAAATCATTATCATTATCATCAATTGTAGCACGACCATTAGAAACGTGAGACGTCCCGTCTGCATTTAAAACTTCAGTCATTACTAAATAACCATTAATTCTTGCTGGATCTGGATAGATCGCAACTGGTTTAAGTAAGCAGTCAGATGAGCCTCCAGAAGCTTGTCTGGTTGATGAACCATCAAAAGACCAGTTTTCTAATTCTTCAATTGTTCCTTGAAAATTCTCGTGCTCTTCAACTTTAGTTTTACTTCTCATATTCTGGGTTGGATGGTAGCCATCTAGCCAGATATATTCTAATTTAATTTTTGCCATAATATTTTGAAATAAATGATTTAACGAACACAAATATAATTATTATGACAGATACTCTATTTTATTTAGGGGTAAAATTATCAACATTGCTAGATTTTTATTGAATACCCTATTTTTTTATGGGTTTATTTGTTTTTTTCATATTTAAAGCAGGTATTAATTTTAAATTTGTTAATAAATATTTAATCAAAAGCTTATTTTTAGTGTGATTATTTTACTTTTGTAATAACAGTTTCATTAAAACCACCAAGCTATGTCTACACTTAGATTTCATGCACTCAAGCAGTCCTTAGATCGACTTCCAATACCAGTTACTGGAGAAGCAAAACAATCCGAAATATTCGGAGCCAATGTTTTTGGATTCAAAACAATGCGTCAGTTTTTAACTAAAGAAGCTTTTAATAGTCTCATGCGGGCAATTGATAAGGGGGATAAAATTAACCGTTCTATAGCGGACCAAATAGCATCTTCAATGAAGGATTGGGCGATGGCAAAAGGGGTCACTCATTATACGCACTGGTTTCAACCCTTGACTGGCGCAACAGCTGAAAAACATGATGCCTTTTTTGAAACAGTAGGCAATGGAGAAGCTTTAGAACGTTTTGAGGGTAATCAATTGGTGCAACAAGAGCCAGACGCATCTTCTTTTCCAAATGGAGGCATTCGAAATACATTCGAGGCAAGAGGCTATACCGCTTGGGACCCGACCTCTCCAGCTTTTATATATGGCACAACCCTGTGTATTCCTACCGTTTTTGTGGCTTATACAGGTGAAGCATTAGATTATAAAACACCACTGTTAAGAGCCCTAAATTCTGTAGATCAGGCGGCAACAGATGTGTCTCGCTATTTTGACAAAACAGTCAAAAAGGTAACAGCTTCTCTTGGATGGGAACAAGAATATTTTTTAATAGATAAAGCGTTAGTCGCTTCAAGGCCTGATATTGAAATGTCTGGACGTACGCTATTAGGGCATAGCTCAGCCAAAGATCAGCAACTTGACGATCATTATTTTGGAACCATCCCTGCTCGTGCTCTAAATTTCATGCGTGAACTTGAAACAGAGTCTATGTTGTTAGGAATTCCAGTAAAAACACGTCACAATGAAGTAGCTCCTAATCAATTTGAGCTAGCCCCAATATACGAGGAGGCTAACTTGGCGGTAGATCATAATTCACTGGTTATGGATGTGATGCAGAAAGTAGCAGATCGTCACAATTTCAAAGTTTTATTTCATGAAAAACCTTTTGCAGGAGTCAATGGGTCTGGGAAGCACAATAACTGGAGTCTAAGCACGGATACAGGAGTGAATTTATTAGCCCCTGGAAAAACACCAATGAGTAATTTACAATTCCTCACCTTTTTTATAAATACCATTAAAGCAGTTCATGATAACGAAGAGTTATTGCGCGCCTGCATCGCTTCTGCAACCAACGATCACCGTTTAGGGGCCAATGAAGCGCCACCAGCAATTATGTCTGTATTTATTGGTGACCAACTTACCAAAGTGCTTCATGAGTTAGAAGGGGTGACTAAAGGGAAGCTCTCACCGGAAGAGAAAACAGATTTAAAGTTAAATGTTGTTGGGAAAATTCCAGAAATATTATTGGATAATACCGATCGAAACCGAACGTCTCCATTTGCTTTTACTGGTAATAAGTTTGAGTTTCGTGCCGTTGGTTCCACTGCAAATTGTGCCAATCCAATGACGGTTCTTAATTCAATTGTCGCGCGTCAATTAATTGATTTTAAATCAGAGGTTGATACTTTGATAGCCAAGAAAGATTTGAAAAAGGATGAAGCTATTTTTAACGTCCTAAGAGAATATATTAAAACTTCAAGAAATATACTTTTTGAAGGGAATGGATATGGAGGTGAGTGGGAAAAAGAAGCCGCTAAAAGAGGGCTGAGTAATAATAAAAATACGCCTGATGCTTTAAAGGTTAAGATTGCCCCTAAAACCATCGCTCTTTATAAAAGTTTAAACGTGATGAACAAGGTTGAAATTGAAGCACGTTATGACATTGAAATCGAAGAATATGTACATATCATACAAATAGAAGGCAGAAGTTTAGGAGATATCGCTCGAAACCATGTCATTCCGACTGCAGTTAAATATCAAAACATTTTAATTGATAATGTTAAAGGGTTAAAAGATATTTATGGAAAAGATTTTAAACAATATGCAAGCGAACAACTCCTTCTAATTGCTGAGATATCTAAGCGCATTGAGGCAATTAATTCCGGGGTCACCAAAATGATCAACGAGCGTAAAAAAGCAAATTCTATCGATGACACAACCAAAAAAGCTAAAATCTACTGTTCAAAAGTAAAGCCACTTTTTGATGACATTCGATATCACTGCGATAAGCTAGAATTATTAATTGACGATGAGTTGTGGCCATTGGCTAAGTATCGTGAATTATTATTTACCAAATAAAATTAAAAAAAGCCCAATTTGTATAATTGGGCTTTTTTTAATTCAAATAATTTAAATACTTTATTACTTTTGCATTACAAATAATTTTTATGGGGAAAGAGATAAGTAAACGCTATGCACAAAGAGGTGTTTCGGCATCCAAAGAGGATGTTCATCAAGCAATCAAAAATATAGATAAAGGACTGTTCCCGAAAGCCTTTTGTAAGATTGTACCAGATCATCTTACGAATGATGAGGACTACTGTCTAATAATGCATGCGGATGGCGCAGGTACTAAAAGTTCTTTAGCATACATGTATTGGAAGGAAACTGGAGATATTTCTGTTTGGAAAGGGATTGCACAAGACGCATTGATTATGAATATTGACGATTTACTGTGTGTTGGCGCAACAGATCATATTTTGTTATCATCCACTATAGGCCGTAATAAAAATGTAATTCCTGGCCCTGTTATTTCTGCGATTATAAACGGTACAGAAGAACTTATTGAAGATTTAAAAGGATTTGGAGTCACGATTCATTCCACTGGCGGAGAAACCGCAGACGTCGGCGATTTGGTAAGAACCATTATTGTCGATTCTACAGTGACCGCCCGTATGCCCCGAAACAAAGTGATCGATAATACAAATATTGCAGCTGGCGATGTGATTGTTGGGTTGGCTTCTTTTGGCCAATCTTCCTACGAGAAATCCTATAACGGAGGCATGGGAAGTAATGGGCTAACCTCTGCTAGACATGATGTGTTTGGACGTTATTTAGCAACTAAATACCCAGAGAGTTTTGATGCTGCTGTTCCTGAAGAATTAGTGTACTCAGGCCAAATGAAACTAACCGATACAGTTGAAGGCTCCCCTATAGATGCTGGGCAGTTAGTATTATCCCCAACACGTACGTACGCTCCAATTATTAAGTCGATCTTAGAATCTTATGATGCACGTTCCATACATGGAATGGTTCATTGTAGTGGGGGTGCACAAACTAAGATTCTTCATTTTATCGACGACTTACATATTATCAAAGATCATATGTTTACCGTCCCCCCTTTGTTTAAGCTTATACAGTCTCAATCAGAAACAGATTGGAAAGAAATGTATCAAGTATTCAACTGTGGACACCGAATGGAGCTTTATGTAAAGCCAGAGATTGCAGATGCGATCATCAAGATATCAAAGTCATTCAATGTAGACGCTCAAATTATTGGCCGAGTGGAAGCTGCAGACTCCAAAAAACTGACTATAAAAAGTGAGTTTGGAGTGTTTGAATATTAGCTTTAATATAGAGTCCCTTTGAATCCATAAAAAATAGTACTTTTGCAACATAATTCTCCAAAGTAGATGTTAGAAAAAATACAAATAGTTAAGCAGCGTTTTGATGAAGTTAATGACTTGATCATACAACCAGATATTATTTCTGACCAAAAGCGCTATGTACAACTAAACAAAGAATATAAAGATCTAAAAAAAATGGTAGATGTAGGGCTCATTTATGAGTCTTTAATGTCTAACATTGAAGAGGCTAAAGAAATTATTTCTGATGGTAGTGATGCCGAAATGGTAGAAATGGCCAAAATGCAAATGGATGAGGCAAAAGCACAAATTCCTGATTTAGAAGAAGAAATCAAGTTTCTTTTGATCCCTAAAGATCCTGATGATGCTAAAAATATTGTCATGGAAATTAGAGCGGGTGCTGGCGGGGATGAAGCCAGTATTTTTGCAGGAGATCTCTATCGAATGTATACAAAGTATTTCGAATCTAAAGGCTGGAAGGTTGATGTTGTAGATTTTAACGACGGCACATCGGGTGGTTTTAAAGAAGTAATTTTTGAGGTAAGTGGAGAGGATGTTTACGGTTCGATGAAGTTTGAAGCTGGCGTTCATCGAGTGCAAAGAGTTCCACAAACGGAAACACAAGGTCGAGTTCATACCAGTGCCGCTTCCGTAATCGTACTGCCAGAAGCTGAAGAGTTTGATGTGCAATTGGACATGACAGAAGTTAGAATTGAGCGCACCACATCAACGGGTCCTGGAGGCCAATCGGTAAATACGACTTACTCAGCTATCAAGTTACACCATGAGCCAACAGGGATGATTGTGAGTTGTCAAGATCAAAAATCATCTCATAAAAATTTAGAAAAAGCCCTTAAAGTATTAAGGTCTCGTTTGTATGAAATGGAATTGGCTAAAAAACAAGCAGCCGATTCTGAAAAAAGAAAAAGTATGGTATCTTCAGGAGATCGTAGTGCCAAAATTAGAACTTATAACTACTCGCAAGGGCGTGTAACAGAGCATCGAATAGGCCTAACTCTTTATGACTTATCAAACATAATTAACGGCGATATTCAGAAAATAATTACCGAACTAATGTTGGCTGAAAACACTGAAAAACTAAAGGCGGATAACGGCGCGCTATAGCATATGACGACTCAAGCACTTGTTTCTGAAATAAAAAAAAAGCAATCCTTTCTTTGTATTGGACTTGATGTTGATCTAACAAAAATCCCGCCTCACTTGTTAGACTTAGAAGATCCAATATTCGAATTCAACAAAGCAATTATTAAGGCCACACACCACTTGTGTGTGGCTTACAAGCCAAATACAGCATTTTACGAAGCTTATGGCCTGAAAGGCTGGAAGTCTCTTGAGAAAACGATTGATTATCTGAATGCAAATCATCCAGAAATTTTCACTATTGCAGATGCCAAACGAGGAGATATTGGGAATACTAGTAGTATGTATGCCAAAGCCTTTTTTGAAGACTTGGCCTTTGACAGTGTAACGGTCGCTCCCTATATGGGAAAAGATTCTATTGAACCTTTTCTGGAGTTTCCAGACAAACATACGATTATGCTGGCTTTGACATCAAACGAAGGAGCTTTTGATTTTCAAACACTCAAAACTGAAGGTAAGCCGCTTTATCAAACCGTTCTTGAGACGTCGAAATGTTGGAAGAATTCAGATCGCTTAATGTATGTCGTTGGAGCCACTAAAGCCTCGTATTTTTCTGAAATTAGAAAAATACTTCCTGATAGTTTTTTATTGGTGCCAGGGATTGGTGCTCAAGGCGGAAGTTTAGCGGAGGTTTGTGACTATGGAATGAATAACCAAGTAGGTCTTCTAGTAAACTCTTCTAGAGGCATTATTTACGCATCTTCGGACCTTGAATTTGCAAGTCAAGCCGCTCAAAAAGCAAAAGTATTACAGTCTGAAATGGCCAAGATAATGGCAAATTATTTTTAGGAGATCATTAAATTGTGAGTAACCATTTTTTTTGTATTCTTTTAAATCGTCTTATTTCTTTTCTAAGAATTGATAAAAACTCACTTCCGTTACTATTACAGTTTTCCAAACGCTTACAGTTTTTAAGTAATTTTCTAGTAAGCCATTTAATGTTGTTTGCATAGTGATGTCTTTGCTCTGAAAAGACTTCCTGATTGATCTTATTAATATAGGGCGCTAAAAAACTTGATTGTCGAATGATATCTCCTGAAAAATAGATGTTTATATCTTCTCTGCCATCTAACTTTAGTGCAGAAATATCTGTGTTTAAGTAGTCTGAAATCATCTTAGAAAGTGATCCAATTTCAACTGCTTTGTTGTAAAAAGCAGTATGTAATTCTGATTGATTTTGCAGCGACATATAAGGATTACTATTTAGTTCAAAATTAAAGCTTAATAAACTTATATTGATTTAAAAATTAAAGATAAATAGTTATATTTATTTAAATTTTAATATTTTTAAATAAAATACCTTAATAATGAAGCTAGATGCTATACATTCCAAAATATTAGAACAACTCCAACTAAATGCTCGAATATCAAATACTGCGATTGCAAAACAAGTGGGGATTTCATCTCCAGCGGTCACAGAACGAATAAAAAAACTAGAAGATCTAGGAATTATTGAGGGGTATTATGCAAAAGTATCTCATTATGAAATGGGTTATGACTTCAGGGCCTTGATTACTGTTCGTGCCTTCATGGGGCGTTTAAAGCCTTTTTTACATAAAGTACAGACCTTAGATGAAGTGATTAATTGTTACCGAATCACGGGCAATGATAATATAGTCATGGAAGTTGTTTTAAACAATCAACGCCACCTTGAGAAATTTATTGATGAGTTGATAACTTACGGAGAAACTAAAACTCAAATTATTCTTTCAAATGTAGTTTCTAACAATCCAATATTAAAAAAGTAATTGTACTTTTATAAGTATGAAAACACTGCTTGTTCCTTGTACTGTTGTTTGTTTACTCATATTTATGGGCTGCCAATCACAAAAAAAATCGATTCAATCAAATTCAGAATTTCAAAAAGTTCAAAATGAATTTTTTAAGGATGCGTCAAGGTCGCCTTTAAAACCTAAAGATTTAAAGGCTTTTAACGGTCTCGATTTTTTCCCAATTGATTCTTCTTATGTAGTTAAGGCTCAATTATCACGTACTCCTAATACACCTTATTTTGAAATGAAGACTACAACAGAACGCGTCGCAAAAGAGCGTGTTTTTGGAACTTTATCTTTTAGTATTAATAACCAACCTTGTGCGTTAAACGTCTATCAAAGTGAATCCGCTAGCGATGCAGACGCGGATGCAGAGTATTTATTTCTTCCTTTTTTGGATGACTCAAATGGCGAGACTACTTATGGAGGCGGACGTTATATAGATTTATCAATCCCTAGTGGAGACACTTTAGTTATTGACTTCAATAAAGCATACAATCCTTATTGTGCCTACAATGACAGATATTCCTGTCCAATAGTGCCTAGAGGAAACTACTTGCCCTTAAAAGTGATGGCTGGAGTTAAAAACTTTAAAGATCACTAAAAACTTTTTGAAACCAATAGCCCTAAAAATACAGCCAGAATTCCAAGACTTAAAGAGCCTAAAGTGTAAATAGCAAAGGAGGTTAAGTCGCCTTCTTTTAGAAATTGTTGATTTTCGTAAGCAAACGCTGAAAAGGTGGTGAATCCTCCACAGAGTCCTGTTACTAACAGGAGTGTTTGATTTTCTGAAAAGTTACTATTCTTTAAAGCTACCCCCATAAAAATTCCTATTAATAAACTACCAATTATATTTACGGAGAAGGTGCCCCAGGGAAACCCTGTATGGGTTCTATTGAAAAACGTTCCAATGGCATACCTAAGCGCGCTTCCAATGCCGCCACCTAAAAAGACTAATACTACCTGTTTCATTTATGGTTGTTTTTGCTAAATTAAAAATACATTCCTAAACAAACGAATCAAAAATGATTTTTATTAGTTAATCAAAATGCATTATATTCGTGAACACTTTGACGATTTCTCGAAGAAAACTAATAAACTTAAATTAAATACACATGAAATTATTCTCAAAAGTAGCATTAGGCTCTATAGTTTTAGTACAATTTTTTTGGTCTTGTAAGACAGATATTAATGCTTTAGACCCTTACCCTGACTTTATAAATGTTAGTTCAGAAGAAACCTTTCCAATCATGGTGGAGCAGTTCTCAGACCTAAAAGTATTGCGATATCAAATCCCTGGATGGGAAAATTTATCTCTTAAAGAACAAAAGTTAGTTTATTACCTTACTCAGGCAGGGCTGTCAGGACGTGATATTATGTGGGATCAAAATTACCGACATAATTTAACGATTCGAAAAGCGTTGGAGCGTGTTTACACGACTTTTGAAGGCGATAAATCAACTTCTGAATGGATTGCTTTTGAAGTTTTTTTAAAGCGTATTTGGTTTAGTAATGGAATACACCACCATTACAGCAATGCGAAAATGGTTCCTGAATTTTCATCTGATTACTTAGTTTCTATTTTAGATGCAACAGCTACGACTCTAGAAGGTGGCGCTTTCGAGGTTCTTTTTAACGATAAAGATCTTAAAAAAGTAAACCAAGCAAAAGACACTGATAATGTAGCAGAGTCAGCGGTTAACTTTTATGGGCCAGGCGTTACAAATGCTGATGTCGAAGCTTTTTATGCAAACATAAGTTCTCCAAACCCTGACAAGCCATTGTCTCATGGATTAAATTCTCAATTGGTTAAGGTAGATGGACAGCTCCAAGAGCGTGTCTATAAATCTGGTGGTCTTTATGGCGCAGCGATTGATGAAATTGTTAAATGGTTAGAGTTAGCTGAAGGCGTTGCTGAAAACCAAGCCCAAGGGGATGCATTAATATTACTTATCAACTATTACAATACCGGAGATTTACAAACATGGGATGATTATAATGTGGCTTGGACGGCTGCAACAGAAGGCAATATTGATTATATCAATAGTTTTATAGAAGTTTACAACGATCCTTTAGGATACAGAGGCTCTTATGAAACGATCGTACAAATAAAAGACTTTGATATGTCTGAGAAAATGGCAGTATTGTCAGAAAACGCACAATGGTTTGAAGATAACTCTCCATTATTTCCCGAGCATAAAAAGAAAAATGTTGTTGGCGTGAGTTATAAAACAGTGAACGTTGCTGGTGAAGCTGGGGATGCGTCTCCTACAACTCCAATAGGAGTTAATCTTCCTAATGCAAACTGGATACGCGCTTCTGTAGGGAGTAAATCTGTCTCTTTAGGGAATATCACGAATGCCTATAACAACTCTGGAAGTTCAGGTAGACTTAAAGAATTTGTTCACGATGACCAGGAGTATGAATTAGAAAAATTGTACGGAAAAATCGGAGATAAACTTCACACAGCGCTTCATGAAGTTGTTGGACATGCCTCTGGACAGTTAAACCCAGGCGTTGGTGAAACTAAAGAAACCTTAAAAAATTATGCATCTACTTTAGAAGAAGGACGAGCTGACTTAGTAGGTCTCTACTATTTATACAATCCTAAATTACAAGAGTTAGGCTTAGTAAGTGATTGGAAAGGCTTAGGGATGGCTGCATTTGATGGCTACATTCGAAATGGATTAATGACCCAATTGATTCGATTAAACCTTGGAGATGATGTAGAAGAAGCGCACATGAGAAACCGTCAGTGGGTGAGTGCTTGGGCTTATGAAAAAGGATTGAAGGAAAATGTAATTGAAAAAGTAACTCGTGAGGGGAAAACCTATTTCAATATTACCGATTATGAAAAGTTACACGACTTGTTCGGACAATTACTTCGTGAAACTCAGCGTATAAAGTCAGAAGGAGATTTTGCAGCAGTTCAAGCATTGGTTGAAGATTACGGAGTAAAAGTAGATCAGGCGATACATGCTGATGTTTTGGAGCGTAATAAGCAATTTACATCAGCGCCTTATGGTGGGTTTGTAAATCCAGTACTCGTGCCTCAAACAGATGCTGATGGTGAAATTACCTCAATCGAAGTTAAGTATGTGAAAAGTTTTGTAGATCAAATGCTCAACTATTCTGCTAATTATGGCTTTCTGCCCGAAGTGAATTAAGCTGTCGCAATTTAAATGTTAAAAAAAGTCATTTGTTGTTATGGTAAGTGGCTTTTTTTAATACCCTAAAATAAATTTTATAGCTGCGATGCCTGAAATAAAGCCTACAAATGCTAACAAAACCCATAAACTACCTTTATAGTATTTTTGATGAAGATTAAAATCTTTGCGGTAGGCATAGATGAGAATGCCAATAAAAGTAATGGCAAATAGGGTTCCGAAAATTAGTTGTCCTTGGCTGAACATAATTATGTATTTTTAGGCTTATAAAGGATTCAAATTTAAATAAAATTAGACAAAATACAGCACGTTTAACAGCTCTTATTTTAGAGTTTAATATGCATTAAAAGAAATCAATCATGAAAGATAAAATAAAAGCAGTTCAAGAATTTCATAAAGCCTTTAAAATAGGGTACAGAGACTCCTTAAAAGCAGATTTAGGGTTGGCAAAAAACACCCTTCGTTTTGATTTAATGAAAGAAGAAAATGAAGAGTATCTAGAAGCGGCCAACAACAACGATATGGTCGAAGTTGCTGATGCCTTGGGGGATATGCTTTATATTCTTTGTGGGACTATAATAGAACACGGTATGCAGCATAAGATAGAAACTGTGTTTGAAGAAATCCAACGCAGTAATATGAGTAAGTTAGGCGAAGATGGGCAGCCAATATATCGAGAAGATGGAAAAGTGTTAAAAGGTCCAAATTATTTTAAGCCTAAGATCAAACAAGTTTTAGAATCCTAATATTATACACTTACTGTCCATCCAAATTTATCCTCTGCTTTATTAGTTTGGATATCTGTAATTCGTTTCTTTAGTTGTAAAGCCATCGGGTTTTCTAATTCAGGTAAGTCATAATCCACTCCCTTGAACCCATAGCCTGCAATCGGAGAAATTACTGCGGCAGTGCCTGCGCCAAACATTTCTTTTAAGCTGCCATTTTTTGAAGCTTCGACGACTTCTGTCACTGTGAATTTTCGGACTTCAACGTTGATTCCTTCGTCTTTAGCAATCTCAAGGATGCTTTTTCGGGTAATTCCATCTAAGATTCGATCACTTGTAGGGCCTGTAATGAGCGTGTCGTTTATACGAACAAAGATATTCATAGAGCCTGCTTCTTCAATATGTTCATGGGTATTATCATCCGTCCAAATAACTTGATTGTATCCTTTGTCAATTGCTAATTGCGTAGGATAAAACTGACCGGCATAGTTACCACCTGCTTTCGCATAACCGACTCCTCCATTAGCGGATCGCGAATATTTTTGTTCAATAAGAACTTTTACTTTCCCTGCAAAATAAGCACCTGACGGCGCTGTGCAAATAAGAAATTTGTAAGCATCAGCAGGGGAGGCATGAAAGCCTTCTCCTGTTGCAAATATAATTGGTCGGATATACAATGAACTGCCCTCTTGTGTAGGAATCCATTTTTCATCTACTTTTAATAGTGCTTTTAAACCTTCAATAAACACCTCTTTTGGAAGCTCAGGAATTGCCAATCTTTTGGCGGAGAGATTAAAGCGCTTGAAATTTTCTTCAGGACGAAATAACCAAGTTTGATTTTCAAGGTCTTTATAGGCTTTCATTCCTTCAAAGATGGATTGCCCATAATGAAATATTTTTGATGAAGGCATTAAGCTAATAGCTTGGTAAGGCATGATTTCTGGAGTACCCCAACGACCATCTTTATAGTCACAAACTAACATATGGTCAGAAAACACAGTTCCAAAACCTAGGTTATTAAAGTCCACATCAGTAATCTTAGATGCTTTTGTCGGGGTTACTTGTATTGAATTCATTTACTAGCTTTAAACTTTATATGTTTACAAATTTACAGAAATAAATGTTTCGGCCATATCAATATCTTAAAACTTCTTATATTTTTACATAATTAATTATCAACAAACTTTCTATGAAAAATAATGCTATAATAATCTTGATGGTCCTAAGTTTAGCTTCTTGCAAACAGACCACTAGGCCTGCCCAAACGCCTGTAACCATAGGGTCTGTTGCATATCAAGGCTATGGAGCCACTCTAGATGCGCAATCTGTGATGTCTATAGATAATTTAGCTGCTGCTTATGCGTCGATGACTCCATCCGACACAGTTTACACCAAGGTTGAAGGTAAAATCAAAGAAGTGTGTTCAAAAAAAGGATGTTGGATGACACTAGATATGGGGTCTGGAAATGATATTATGGTTCGTTTTAAAGACTATGGTTTTTTCATGCCTTTAGACGCTGAAGGCGCTGTCATTGTTAGCGGGAAAGCTTTTGTTTCTGAAACTTCAGTTGATGACTTAAAGCATTATGCTGAAGATGCAGGTGCTACAGAAGCTGCTATTGAAGCGATTGTGAGCCCAGAGAAAACATATAGTTTTGAAGCGGTCGGTGCCCTCTTAGCGATCTAATTCTCACAAAATGAAACGCTCTGTTATAACAACCTCAGATGGTTCTAAGACCATTCAAATTGAAGATTGGAATGAACAATATCATTCCATACATGGAGCTATTCAAGAGTCTAAGCATGTGTTTATAAAAATGGGGCTACACCATTTCATAGACCTTCATAAAGTTAACTCACTTAAAATCATAGAAATAGGTTTCGGAACTGGGCTTAATGCCTTTATTACCAATTTAGAAGCTGTAACTCATAACCTTCAAATTCAATATGAAGGAATTGAGGCCTATCCGGTTTTACAGAATGAATTATCCCAATTAAACTACTCGAAATTACTAGCTCCAGACCAACAATCGATTTTTGATAAGATGCATGGTGTTTCGTGGGAAAAGCCGCACCCTATTACGACTCATTTTACTTTGACAAAGCGCCAACAGTTTTTTTCTGAATTAGAGGATGTTTCCTCATTTGACCTTGTTTACTTTGATGCTTTTGGGGCTCGCGTTCAACCAGATTTATGGACAGAAACTATTTTTAAACGAATGTTCAGAGCACTTAAGTCACAGGGTGTTTTGGTGACTTATGCCGCCAAAGGGAGTGTGCGACGTGCCATGCAAGCTGTTGGATTTGTTGTGGAGCGTTTGGAAGGCCCACCAGGAAAACGAGAAATGTTGAGAGCAACAAAGCCGGAGTAGTTTGTTAGTTTTGCCCCAATAAGTTTATTGTTTTGCTTAAAGTATTGTTAAACCTTTTACTTTTTATTTATTTATGGGCTTGTTATTGTTAATTTTGAAGTATGTCAACTACAGTTTTAATAACAGGCGCTACGGGATTGGTTGGGAAAGCTCTAGTAAAAAGGTGCTTATCTCAAGGGTTTAAGGTACATTATTTGACCACTCGAAAAAGTAAGATTACACTCCAAGAAAATTACAAAGGATTTTACTGGAATCCTCAGCTTGACAGTATAGATATCAGCTGTTTTGAAGGAGTTGATATTGTTATTAATTTAGCGGGATCGTCTATAGCGCAGCGCTGGACCAAAGCGTCCAAATCATTAATACTCTCTAGCCGAAAAAAGGCCTTAGAGTTGTTGCATTCAAGTATAGAAACACATAATTTCCGCGTTAAGCACATTATTTCGGCGAGTGCCATTGGAGTTTACCCCGATTCAAAAACACGTTACTACGAAGAAGATTTTCAAGGGACTGATGTTTCTTTTCTTCGAACTGTAGTTAGATCTTGGGAAGGTGCTTTAAAACCTTTTAAGTCCTTGGGTATAAAAACTACAGCTTTGAGAATTGGAATAGTCTTGGATACACACGAAGGTGCCTTACCAAAAATATCTGGCCCTATTAAAGCATATATAGGCTCTGCCTTGGGATCCGGAGAGCAATGGCAGTCTTGGATACATATTGACGACCTAGTGCGGATGTTTATGTTTGTTTTAGAGACAAAGCTAGAAGGCGTTTTTAATGCAGTTGCCCCAAATCCCGTTCAGCAAAAGGATTTTGTTCAGTCAGTTGCAAACGTTCTTGAACGTCCTATTTTTTTTCCAAAAGTACCCGAGTTTTTACTCAATTTTACTTTAGGGGAAATGAGTGCTATAGCTCTTGAAAGCCAACGCGTTTCTGCTCAGAAAATTCAAGATCTAGGTTTTAAGTATAATTTCCATGAACTGGATGCTGCACTTGATGATCTGTTGTAGCAATTTGTTTTATTTTTAAGAGCGTTAGTTTCTCTATTTTTTCATTTTTTTTTCAACTCGAAGGCTCCTCGTTACAAAAATACTTAGTGACATTTTGACATTTTATCAATATTGGCAGTACTTTTGCCACTAGTTAAAAAATAAAATTAATTACCCAAGCGATTAAAAAAAAATGAGTAAAAAAGAAAGCAAAAAGGAAGTTGAAATTTCCGATGATACTACGACAAGCGAAACCACTACTGAGGCTACAGTTGAACTTACAATAGAAGAGCAACTTACTGCAGATTTAGCACAAGAAAAAGATAAATTCCTAAGGTTGTTTGCGGAATTTGAAAATTACAAGCGCCGCACAACAAAAGAACGGATTGAATTATTTTCTACAGCCAGTCAGGATGTTATAAAAGCATTACTCCCTGTAGTTGATGATTTTGATCGTGCTTTATTAGAAATGTCTAAAAGTGAAACTACAGAATTGTCAAAAGGTGTTGAGTTGATTAAAAATAAATTAAGCTCTACATTGGAGCAAAAGGGTCTCACCCCTATTGAAGTTGCTAGTGGTGATGTATTTAATGCAGATGATCACGAAGCAATTACCCAAATAGCTGCGCCCTCTGAAGATATGAAAGGTAAAATTATAGATGTAATCGAAAAAGGATACAAGCTTGGAGATAAAGTCATTCGTTTTCCAAAAGTTGTGATTGGGAACTAATAAATATTAAGATATAAAATTTCAATACTGAGATGGCAAAACGCGATTATTACGACACATTAGGCATAAATAAAGGAGCCTCTGCTCCAGAAATCAAGAAAGCTTACAGGAAAATGGCAATCAAATTTCATCCTGATAAAAATCCAGATGATAAGACTGCTGAAGATAAATTCAAAGAAGCTGCAGAAGCCTATGAGATTTTGAGTGATGGCGACAAAAAGGCACGTTACGACCAATATGGACACCAAGCTTTTGAGGGCGGCGGTGGATTCGGTGGCGGTGGCAACATGAATATGGATGACATATTTAGCCAGTTTGGAGATATTTTCGGTGGCGGCGGCGGCGGCGGATTTGGTGGTTTTGGTGGTTTTGGCGGACAACGTCAACGCGTCGTAAAGGGGAGTAACCTGCGTATACGCGTCAAGCTAACGTTAGAGGAAATTGCGAACGGTGTTGAGAAAAAAGTTAAAGTAAAACGCAAAAGACAGGCCAACGGCGTCACTTATAAAACATGTTCTACATGTAATGGCTCTGGTCAGGTGACACGAATTACAAATACAATTCTAGGCCGTATGCAAACTGCTTCTCCATGTACAACCTGTGGAGGTGCAGGTCAAAGTATAGACAAACGTCCTTCGAACTCTGACTCACAGGGGTTTGTAGTGGAAGAAGAAACCGTTTCAATCAAAATTCCTGCAGGTGTTGTTGATGGCATGCAGCTAAAAGTTACCGGTAAAGGAAATGCCGCTCCAGGAAATGGTGTGTCTGGAGATTTACTTGTGGCAATCACAGAGGAATCACACCCCACTTTACAGCGCGAAGGCGATAATTTACATTATGATTTATACGTTAGTTTACCAGATGCGATATTAGGCTCTTCAATAGAAATTGATACGGTAACAGGAAAAGTGCGTTTAAAAATTGAAGCGGGTGTACAGTCCGGAAAAATACTCCGACTTAGAGGTAAGGGAATTCCAAATATAAATGGGTACAGCCGCGGCGATTTATTAGTACATATTAATGTGTGGACGCCAAAAACGTTAAGCAAAGAGCAAAAAAGTTTTTTTGAAAAAATGAAAAATGATGAACACTTTTCTCCCAAACCTGAAAGCTCAGATAAGTCCTTTTTCGAAAAAGTAAAAGATATGTTTTCTTAATTTAACCAGATTAAAGCAGAACAGTATTCAAATAAAAAACCTTAATTCTGAGTTTATAAACTCACCTATTAAGGTTTTTTTGGTGCTATTTTTGACGTAATGTTAGTTTTCGACTTGAATTATTTTTTTCAATCTAATATCTTTACTTGATGAACCAATTTGAATTTCAAAGTCGCCTGGTTCAACAACATAGCTTTGTTTTGTGGCATCGTAATGACGTAGATCCTCAATCGCTTTTAACTTAAATTCAACTGTTTTTTGTTCTCCTTTTTTTAATGAAATGCGTTTAAATTCTCTAAGTTGTTTGAGTGGCATCCACGTCGTCGATTCTACATCTTTTATATATAATTGCACGACTTCTTCTCCATCCAAGACGCCACTGTTTTTCACTTTTACTGAAACCAGAATTTCATCGGATTTAACGATATTTGTTTTATCTATTGTCATGTCAGAATACTTAAACTTTGTATAACTCATTCCGTGGCCAAATGGATAAAGAGCTTCGCCATTATAGTACCTGTAAGTGAACCCTTTTCCAGCCCGCATGTTGTAATCTTCGAAATCTGCCAATTCATCTGTAGAAGAATAAAAAGTCACAGGCAGTCTGCCAGCGGGATTGTATTCACCAAACAAGACATCCGCTACCGCATCGCCGCCGCGTTGGCCGGGGTACCATGCAGCAAGAAGGCCTTCAAGCTCTTGTTCTAAACCATTAAAAGAAACGGCACTACCAGCAAGTAAAACAAACACTACAGGGGTCCCTGTTTTAGTCATCGCTTTTAATGCATTTAACTGAACCTCGGGAAGTTCAATTTTTGTGCGATCGCCTCCAAGGAATCCATCCTCTCCGTTGTGCGCTCTCATTTCGTTGCTTTCTTCTCCTTCCCAAGTCGCATCTAATCCCCCAACAAATAGGGCGACGTCTGCTGTTTCAATATCTTTTAAAATTTCTTTAGAAAGGACTAAAGAGTCTTTATTTTGGCTTGTAACTAAAGAAACGCCTTTATGATATACCACTTCTATTTCTGTTCCAGCTTTGGCTTTTATTCCATTGATAATTGTTACGGGATTAGAGGCGCTTCCATAGTAATTGCCTCTTAATGCATTAATGTTATCTGCATTAGGCCCAATCACGGCTATCTTTTTAATAAGGTTTTTGTTTAACGGAAGGATTCCATTGTTTTTCAATAAAGTCATAGATTTATGAGCCATCTTTAGGGCCATATCATCATGCGCTCGACTGTTGTTTAGCTCAAATGGAATTTGAGCATATGGAACGAGTTCTGTTGGGTCAAACATACCTAGTTTCATTCTTGCTAACATTAATCGATATACAGAAAGATCTATTTCTTTGATTCCAATTAACCCCTGAGAGACTGCTTTTTTCAAGGCTCTTTGATAGACACTGCCGCAATTAAGATCACAGCCTCTTCGGATCCCTAATGCTGCTGCTTCTTCTTGTGTATTCACAATTTTGTGAGAATCGAAAATATCATTGATGGCGCCACAGTCGGAAACCACGTACCCCTCAAAGCCCCATTGTTTTCGAAGGATGTCACTTAGAAGCATCCAGCTTGCACTCGCAGATTCGCCATCTACACGATTATAAGCCCCCATTACAGAATAGACTTTAGCATCTACAATTAAATCTTTAAATGCAGGTAAATAGGTTTCCCATAAATCACGTTTTGAGGGGAGCACATTAAAACTATGCCTATTTGGCTCTGGTCCGTTATGTACCGCAAAATGTTTGGCCGTTGCGATAACTTTAAAGTACTTAGGATCATTGCCCTGTAATCCTTTTACAAATTGCATTCCCATTTGTCCAGTGAGGTAGGGGTCTTCTCCATAGGTTTCGTGTCCTCTTCCCCAACGAGGATCTCTAAAAATATTTATATTGGGAGACCAAAATGTAAGTCCGTTATAGATATTATAATTTTTATTTCTCTGAGCTTCGTGGTGTTTTGCTCTGGCTTCATCACTGATGATATCAGCCACCTCCCGCATAGTGTTCGTGTCAAAAGAGGCAGCCATTCCAATGGCTTGAGGGAAAACGGTTGCTGTTCCAGCTCTAGCGACGCCGTGCAAGCATTCATTCCACCAATGATATTCCTGAATATTTAAGCGAGGAATGGCAGGCGCTCCATCTCCTAATTGAGATATTTTCTCTTCTAAAGTCATTAGTAAAACTAAATCTGACGCTCTTGTTTCAAAATCTAACGACGTATTAGAATACTTTGGAATTGCAATTTCTTGAGCTTGAGTATAATTGTTATTTAATAATAAAATAATTATGATGGTTAATCTGTTAAATTTCATTTTGTATTTTCATTTTGTATTTTCATTTTGTATTTTCATTTTGTATTTTCATTAAATTTTCAAATAAAGATACTTCATTAAGATTAATATTATACTTAATAACAAATTAGGGGCTACTTAATTTAGATAATCATTTATTAATCATCTTTAAAAAAAACAAATTTTAAGTTACATAAATAACTGTTTTGCTGAGTATCTATTTATTATATTTGTATTGATACACAACTATTTTTTCAAACGTTATGAGTGAAGATTTAAATCATTATTATTCTCCAAAAGAGGAGCGATTAAATATCACCACGCATGCTCTAGGACTTTTGTTAAGTGTAGTTGCATTGCCATTTCTGATTATTAAATCATTTGATTTTCAGGGCTTTTGGAAGCCCGCTAGTTTAGTTATTTATGGCTTGAGCTTGATACTGCTTTATGCCGCTTCTACATTATACCATTCAGCTAAAGACACTTCAAGAAGGCGAAAGTTGAATATTTTTGATCATGCGGCCATATATGTCTTAATAGCAGGGACCTACACTCCATTTACTATTATTGCTTTAGATGGGGTCCTAGGTTGGGTTATTTTTGGAACTACATGGGCCTTTGCCATTGTTGGTATTACCTTAAAACTATTTTTTACAGGACGTTTTGACAAGCTATCCACTGCGATGTATCTTTTAATGGGCTGGCAAATTGTATTTGTTATCAATACATTAATGGAAAACATTGCCTCTGAAGGATTGTGGTTATTAATCGCAGGAGGCGTTTCTTACTCTATTGGAGCCATTTTTTATTCTATAAAAAAAATTAACTATAACCATGCTATTTTTCATGTATTTGTGGTCTTGGGAAGTTTATGTCATTTTTTCACCGTTTTCTACTACTTATAAAGCTCAATCTAAAATTTCATAGTCGACACTTAGTTTTCTGAAGGCTCTTAAAGCTGAACCTGAGTTTTTATCTTCAACCTCAACTTCAACAGCGTCGCCTTCCAAAAGGATTTCAGTGAGTTCGTATGCTAAGGATGGATTCATGTTAGATGAAATCTCTAGTATACATTTGGTAATAGCTCTTTTATCGGGGCGCTGTGCATCACAAGACATTAAGTTTAGTTTCATAATATTGATTTATGTATGCAATATACTAGAATTGAAATTAGTAACCATTATTCAGGCTGTTTGTACTTCAAATCTTTTAATAGTCCCGTTTGTTTATTTAGTTTTCCTTTTTGGTACCCCATCAATTAAATATCTTCATAAAAAACTTCCTATTTATTTCAGTCCTATTGTTAATATTTACGTCTTGTAAGGATGATGGCAGCCCAGTTGTAATTCCCCCAGTCAGTCCAAACCCCGATGGTCTATTTGTTGAATATAAGGTTTTGCCAAATGGAGATTTAGAAGCTTTAAAAGATGATTTCCCTACGAATTTTGAGATCAATGAGGTGTATCAACTAGATTCTGAAACACACTTATAGATGTGGAATCTTGTTAAGAAAATATTTCCACAGAATTATTTAAACAGCATTTCTAGCCTTCATATTTTTTCTACTGTTGCCTCCGAAAGTTAAACAACAGCGGATGTAATTGAAGTGGATAATACAAAGTCTAAGTTTGTGTTAGGATTCGCCATCGATTTTGCTTATTTCATTCTTTTTGATGCCCAGAAATATTTTACCACAACACTAATTCAAGAGTTGGCTCATGTGATCTCATTTAGCGCGGACCAGTGTGATTTTAATCCTTGTGATCAGCCTTTGGGGAATGAATTTAGTTGTTTGAAAGTAAATTCTTATCTACGTTTATATGGGACTGCATTATTCGATGATTACGTTAACCTTGATCAGGCTGCTTTTTACAATAAAAACAGCGAACGTTTTTCTGAGTTCTAAAGTTAAATAGGCTTTACCTATTTACGAACATCAAAAGAAGTCTCAATAATAATAAAACATTGATTTATAATGGAGTAGTTATTTGAGTATTTCAGAATACTTGATTTTAAATATTTTGTTTCTCATATCAATTTATGTCTTCCTGTTACAAGGAGTGTTACTTTTATTCCTATTGTTGTAACTTTTCTTATATTGAATCGTCTTACATACAAACCAATTATATGAACGCACTTTTAGAAACTAAAGAGGTTTCAAAATATTTTGGAGAACACCAGGCTCTGGATGCGGTCTCAATTCAAGTACCAAAAAATAGTATTTTTGGACTTCTAGGACCCAACGGCGCCGGGAAAACCACCCTCATCAGAATTATTAATCAAATAACGATGCCCGATACAGGGTCGGTTCTTTTGGATGGAGAACCTTTACGGCCGCACCATGTGCAGTCTATTGGATACTTGCCAGAAGAACGAGGCTTGTATAAGTCAATGAAAGTGGGAGAACAAGCCCTTTACTTAGCCCAACTTAAGGGGTTGTCTTATTCAGAAGCCAAAAAGCGATTACAGTACTGGTTTGATAAATTTGAGATCGGGCATTGGTGGGATAAAAAGATTGACGAGCTCTCTAAAGGAATGGCTCAAAAAATTCAATTTGTAGTTACCGTATTACACCAGCCTAAATTATTGATATTTGACGAACCATTCTCTGGATTTGATCCAATTAATGCCAATTTGATTAAAGACGAAATATTACAACTTAGAGATGAGGGGTCCACAATTATATTTTCTACGCACCGAATGGAGTCCGTTGAAGAGTTGTGTGATGACATCGCATTAATTCATGAATCAAAAAAGATCCTGGAAGGTAAACTTGATGATATTAAACGTGCCTATAAAACAAATACTTTTGAAGTGGGGTTAATGACCGAAAATCCTACAGTCTTTCAACAAACCATAGAAGCGAAGTTTAAAGTAGCAAAAGCAGATTTTAAATCGTTGAATAACGATTTAAAACTTAATATATCGTTAGCTGATAATCAAACCCCAAACGATTTATTAGCGTTTTTAACGGCTCAATCTCAGGTGCTTCATTTCAAGGAATTAATTCCAAACGCTAGCGATATCTTTATTCAAACCATTAAAAATAATTAATCATGAATCACCTTCCATTAATTATCAAACGGGAATATCTCACAAAAGTAAAAAACAAGTCTTTCATACTGATGACTTTTTTAAGCCCTTTGATTGCAATAGCGTTGCTTTCTTTTGTAGGGTATTTGACAAGTATTAATAACGATACCGTTAGGTCTATTTATGTTTTAGACGAAACGGGTTTATTGTCAGAAACGTTTAAAACAAGCGATCAAACAATTTACACCCAATTATCTGAAATTGATTTAGAAACTGCAAAAACACTTTCAAACCAAGAACAGGCCTATGGCTTACTTCATATTCCTGATAGTCCTTTAGAATCCGTTTCAGAGCTTATTAAATTTTATTCAGAAGAATCGCCCTCATTGACATTGATGTCTTCTTTAGAATCTAAAATTGAAAACAAGCTATCGAAATTGAAGTTACAAAATGAGGGAGTTGACTTATCTCTGATAGAAGCCTCAAAATCCAATGTTTCTATTAATCAAGAAACATTTGAGGGTGTGAAAAGCTCAAAAATCGGTAGTTTAATGAAGCTGGCATTTGGGGGTGTTGCTGGGTACCTTTTATTTATGTTTATCATTATTTATGGAAATATGATAATGCGAAGCATTATTGAGGAAAAAACGAGTCGTGTTATTGAGGTGATTATCTCTTCCGTAAAGCCCATTCAATTAATGCTGGGTAAAATTATAGGAACATCTTTGGCTGGGATTACACAAGTAGCTGTTTGGATTGTTCTAGGATTCACCTTTTTCATAGCATCCTCATTTATCTTTGGAGTCGATATTCCTCAGGCCCAAACTTCACAGGAAGTTCTCGTTTCTGAAGCCCTATCCAATCCGGAATCTAACGATAAAATTCAAATGTTATTCAATGAATTTAACGCACTTCCTATTGGCAACCTAGTGGTGGCATTTATTTTATTTTTTATAGGAGGCTATTTATTGTACAGTTCGTTGTATGCTGCTATTGGAGCAGCAGTTGATAACGAAACAGACTCTCAACAGTTTATGTTACCGGTACTAATGCCTTTAATTATTGGAGTTTATGTTGGAGCTTTCACCGTAGTTGAAGATCCACATGGCACTATTTCAACAGTGTTTTCCTTTATCCCTTTCACATCGCCTGTGGTAATGTTAATGCGAATTCCATTTGGTGTTTCCATATGGCACCAACTGCTGTCACTTACAATCCTTATTTTAACGTTTATTTTTACTGTATGGTTTGCGGCTAAAATTTATCGAGTAGGAATTTTAATGCATGGCAAAAAGCCCACTTATAAAGAACTTTACAAGTGGTTAAAATATTAATTTTATTGTTGCGTTACTAATAGATAAAACTATAATTAAATGTCCAAAATTTTAATCATTGAAGATGAAGCCTCAATCCGTCGCGTATTAGTTAAAATACTAACGGAAGAAAACACACAATATGAAGTTTTTGAAGCTGAAGATGGGTTAGCAGGCACAGAAATGATTAAAAATGCAGATTTTGATCTAGTTTTATGTGACATTAAAATGCCAAAAATGGATGGTGTTGAGGTTCTTGAGGCTGTAAAAAAAATAAAACCAGAAATCCCAATGGTGATGATTTCGGGCCATGGTGATTTGGATACTGCAGTCAATACCATGCGTATGGGGGCCTTTGATTATATATCTAAGCCGCCAGACTTAAATCGTCTGTTAAATACCATAAGAAATGCTCTGGATAAAAAACAGCTAGTGGTTGAAAACAAACGCCTCAAAACAAAAGTAAGCAAGCAATATGAAATGGTCGGAAATAGTCCTGCTATAGGAGCAATAAAATCCATCATTGATAAAGTAGCTCCAACAGAGGCGCGTGTTCTTATCACCGGTCCCAACGGAACCGGAAAAGAATTGGTTGCCCATTGGTTACATCAAAAAAGTAATCGTGCAGCTGGCCCTATGATTGAAGTTAACTGCGCAGCAATTCCTGGTGAGCTCATCGAAAGCGAATTGTTTGGCCATATTAAAGGCGCCTTTACAAGCGCTCACAAAGACCGTGCGGGTAAGTTTGAAGCTGCAAATAAGGGTACTATATTTTTAGATGAAATTGGAGACATGAGCCTTTCTGCACAAGCCAAAGTGTTAAGAGCTCTTCAGGAGAGTCGTATTCAGCGAGTTGGTAGTGATAAGGATATTAAGGTTAATGTACGCGTCATTGCGGCCACTAACAAAAACCTTAAAAAAGAAATATTAAAAGGTCGTTTTCGTGAAGATTTGTACCATCGTTTGGCAGTAATTTTGATTAAAGTTCCTTCTTTAAATGATCGTAGAAATGACATTCCATTGTTAGTAGATTATTTTGCCGATAAAATCGCAGGGGAACAAGGAACCTCTAAAAAGATTTTTTCTAAAGAAGCTCTCAAATTACTTAAGTCTTATGATTGGACAGGTAATGTTAGAGAGTTAAGAAATGTAGTTGAACGACTGATAATTCTTGGAGAATCTGAAGTTACCGTTTCTGACGTAACATCTTTTGTGAGTAAATAATTGAGTTTTACAATAATCTTAACGCTAGTTCAACTTACATCCTTTAGTTTTACGTAATAAAACCAATATTATGAGGTGTTTATTTTTCATTACTTTTTGCTTTCTTGGATTCTTGTCTCCAGCACAATCGGATGCAGATTATATAAAAAAAATTTATAAAAATGCCTTGACAAATGGGCAAAGTTACGAGTGGTTAGACTACCTGTCTAATGAAATTGGTGGCCGCTTGTCGGGGTCCTTAAATGCCGAATATGCCGTAGAGTATACCAAATCTGAATTGCAAAAACTGGGTCTTGATCGTGTGTGGCTTCAGCCAGTGATGGTTCCAAAATGGGTCCGTGGAAATCCAGAATTTGGATATATAGAAACTGCTCCTGGAAAAACTATCTCGGTTAATATATGTGCTTTAGGTGGTTCGGTTTCTACCCCAGCTCAAGGGTTGAAAGCAGAGGTTATTGAAGTGAAAGGCATTGAAGAACTAAAGGCTATAAATCCAGAACTGATTAATGGTAAAATCGTGTTTTTTAACCGGCCTATGCAAGCGGATTTAATACTCACTTTTGAGGCTTATGGTGGCTGTGTAGATCAGCGTTACAATGGCGCTGAAGAGGCTGGTAAATTAGGAGCTGTGGCGACTATCGTTCGCTCCATGAATTTACGATTAGACGATTTACCACACACAGGGGCTATGTCCTACGGAAATACGCCAGTATCAAAACGGATCCCCTCTTCTGCTATCAGTACTAATGATGCAGAAAAGTTAAGTGGTATGTTAAATATAGATCCTAAGATTAAGTTATTTTTAAAACAAAATTGTCGTCAATTAAAAGATGTATTATCATATAATGTGATTGGAGAGATTAAAGGGTCAGAGTTTCCAAATGAAATTATAACGGTTGGTGGTCATTTAGATTCTTGGGATTTAGGAGATGGTTCACACGATGATGGAGCAGGCTGTGTACAATCGATGGATGTTTTGAGATTACTACAAAACTCTGGTATTAAACCAAAGCGAACTATTAGAGTCGTTTTATTCATGAATGAAGAAAACGGCCTAAGAGGAGGAAAGGCCTATGCTAAAGAGGCCACTCGAAAAGGAGAGAATCATATTTTTGCATTAGAAAGCGATTCAGGTGGGTTTACTCCACGTGGTTTTACTTTTGACGGTCCAGATTATAAAGTTGACCAAATATTTAAGTGGAAGCCTTTATTTGAACCTTATCTAATTCATTATTTTAAAAAAGGGGGAAGTGGCGCCGATATAGGACCCTTAAAAAATAGTGCAAACGTATTGGCAGGATTGCGTCCAGATTCACAACGTTATTTTGATCACCATCATGCGGCAAACGATACTTTTGATGCCGTTAATAAACGCGAGTTAGAGCTTGGTGCTGCAACAATGACCTCTCTGGTTTATTTGATTGATAAATATGGATTTAACTCCATTACTCCGTCTACAAAACTAAAAGATTAACAGTTACTTTACGAGTTGAAAGATGTACCCAAAAGATATGTTTCTTTGGAAAAAGAAAAATTCTTGAGATGCTGAGTCCGCAGTTGATGTAGTCGTTCGTATGTCAGACATATTGATGTAGCCTGTTTTTATTTCACCCTGAACAAAGAAATGATCAAACAAAGTCAGGTTAACTCCTCCTTTAAAAGAGATTCCAAATCCAGAGAGATGAAAATCGTCGTAACGTTCTTTAGACAATAAAGTCGAATTTGTTTTTGGGTATAAAACGCCTGCTCCAAAAGCTTCTAGAATATTTAGTTGTATTTTTTTTGAGTCCCACTTAAAAAAGTTTCCTAAATTATCGACTCTAGAAATTTCAAGATTTATATAGTTTAGCCCGTCGGTATGCTCAAATTGTAAAAAATCTTCATCAATCATTAGAGGCGAATTCTCATAAACGCCGTTAAATTGTGTTAAGGGATCTTGCAGGTTGATGTAGCCGTCTATGGTCACTGCTTGGGTACCAACCATTACATATTTCATGTGATCGACACCCATAGATAGGTTCCAGTTGTCATGAAAATAATATCCAATACGTGCCACCGTTTGTGGAATTGTCATACTCCCAGGATTTAAATATACTCCAGGGTCCCACGGCGTTTGACGATCTTGTGCCGCCACATCATACAAGGTGAAGTTGTAATCATCTCCTTTAAATTGGATGTCTGAATAACTGTATTGTGATTTGTTCCACCCCCAGTAAAAATAAAACTTACCTTTGTTTTGGGTTTTAAAGTTAAGCTCAGACGGAGTTGTTTCAGGCTGGTTTTCTTGAGAATAACCATGACTGCTAACAGTAATCAATAGATAAATAAGTAAGGCTCTATACACGGATTTAAAGAGAATTAATAGTACGTCTAATCGTCGTAAGGTTTGTTAGTAGTTTTTCTAAATGATCTAAGTGTAGCATGTTAGCACCATCACTTTTGGCATTGGACGGGTCAAAATGAGTTTCAATAAATAACCCGTCTACATTATTAACAATACCTGCTCTGGCAATAGTTTCTATCATATCTGGTCGCCCACCAGTCACTCCACTAGACTGATTAGGTTGTTGTAGTGAGTGTGTCACATCTAAAACGGTTGTCGCAAATTGTCGCATCGTTGGAATTCCACGGAAATCAACAATCATATCCTGGTAGCCAAACATCGTGCCACGATCTGTAATCCAAGCATTTTCATTCCCAGCATCTTTCACCTTTTGAACCGCATGTTTCATGGCTTCAGGGCTCATAAATTGTCCTTTTTTTAAGTTCACCACTTTTCCGGTCTTCGCTGCCGCTACCACCAAATCAGTTTGTCGTACCAAAAAAGCAGGGATTTGAAGCACATCTACGTACTGTGCCGCCAGACTAGCATCGGATACCTCATGAATATCTGTAACCGTTGGAATATCAAAGGTTTCAGAAACTTTCCTAAGGATTTTAAGCGCTTTTTCGTCCCCAATACCTGTAAAACTATCAATTCTACTACGATTAGCTTTCTTAAAACTTCCTTTGAATATATATGGAATTTTTAAACTCTCTGTGATTGCACACACTTTTTCGGCAATTTGCAAAGCCATCATTTCGCTTTCGATAGCACAGGGGCCTGCGAGTAAGAAAAAATTACCCGAATCGGTATGTTTTAGTTTTGGGATGTCGTTAAGATTCATAACTTTAAATTTATGCTGCAAATATAATCAAAATTAAAAGGTGTTATAAAATTAATAAGCTGCATTAAAGTCAGAAAATTAAATGTAACTTTGCACGCTTAAAACAAGGC
>Ga0209199_1000952_pt1 | contig 37174 bp, 41 predicted proteins | sample COGITO_mtgs_1105_7_FD_184805 | JGI IMG/M metagenome (GOLD analysis project Ga0209199, IMG submission 184805) | Pelagic marine microbial communities from North Sea - COGITO_mtgs_110523 (SPAdes) (version 2) | ecosystem: Environmental > Aquatic > Marine > Epipelagic ... | reverse complement strand
ATGCCTGCCACTTTTGCCGTGAAAATTCAAAAAACCGGAGCCAATCACGGCTCCGGCTTTTTTGTTTTGGCTTATTTGCTTTTCTTTTTGCCGTCATCTAAATCGGCATCAACCTCTTCAAATTCGGCATCAACAACCGATTCATCATCACTGGCCTCACCAGCATTGCCATCGGCATCAGCTTCGGCCTGATAGGCGGCCTCGCCCATCTTCATCATCACTTTTGACAATTCAGCTGATTTTGATGAAATCGCTTCCATATCGTCACCATCAAGGGCTTCACGAAGTGCCTCAATTCCGGCTTCGACTTCGGCTTTTGCCTGTGGATCAGCCTTGTCACCAAGATCATCAATGGCTTTTTCAGCACCATGAACCAACGCTTCACCCTGATTGCGGGTTTCAACTTCGGCACGGCGTTCTTTATCAGATTCGGCATTGGCCTCGGCTTCGGCAACCATCCGTTCGATTTCACCGTCGTCCAATCCGCCCGATGCCTGAATCCGAATTTCCTGTTCCTTGCCAGTGGCCTTGTCCTTGGCGCTGACCTTTACAATGCCGTTGGCATCAATATCAAACGTCACCTCAATCTGTGGCACACCGCGCGGGGCAGGTGAGATGCCTTCAAGATTGAACTGGCCAAGCGCTTTATTATCAGCGGCCATTTCGCGCTCACCCTGACAAACCGAAATGGTTACCGCTGATTGGTTATCATCAGCGGTTGAAAAGACCTGGCTTTTCTTTGTTGGGATGGTTGTATTGCGATCGATCAGGCGAGTAAATACGCCACCAAGCGTTTCGATGCCAAGCGACAAAGGCGTGACATCAAGCAACAGCACATCTTTTACATCACCTGTCAAAACACCAGCCTGAATCGCCGCACCAGAGGCAACAACTTCGTCCGGATTCACGCCGCGATGCGGCTCGGTACCAAAGAAGTCTTTGACCTGTTCGATGATTTTCGGCATGCGAGTCATGCCGCCAACAAGAATCACTTCATCAATTTCTGACGCTTTGATGCCAGCATCTTTCAATGCCGCTTTACATGGCTCCATCGTGCGGGCAATCAAACCGCTAACAAGCTGTTCAAGCTTGGCACGGGTCAATTTGACATTCAAATGTTTCGGGCCGGTCGCATCGGCGGTGATGAATGGCAAATTCACATCAGTCTGAATCGAAGATGACAATTCAATCTTGGCTTTTTCAGCCGCCTCTTTGAGACGCTGCAAAGCCAATTTATCACCGCGAAGATCGATACCATCACTCGATTTGAATGAGTCAGCCAGAAATTCAATGATGGCATGGTCAAAATCTTCACCACCAAGGAAGGTATCACCATTGGTTGATTTCACCTCGAAAACACCATCGCCAACCTCAAGGATCGACACGTCAAACGTACCACCACCAAGGTCATAAACCGCAACGATGCCTGATTCCTTGCGGTCAAGGCCATAAGCAAGCGCGGCGGCTGTTGGCTCATTGATAATCCGCAACACTTCAAGTCCGGCAATTTTGCCAGCATCTTTGGTGGCCTGACGCTGGGCATCATTGAAATAGGCCGGAACCGTAATCACCGCCTGTGTGACGGTCTCGCCAAGATAGGCCTCGGCATCTTCTTTCAGCTTGCGAAGCACAAAGCTGGAAATCTGGCTTGGTGAATATTCTTCACCCTCAACCTTTACCCAAGCATCACCGTTTTTGGCGCCAACAAGTTCAAATGGCACCAGATCGGCAAATGCCTTTGTGGATTTATCCTTGAACCGGCGGCCAATCAAACGCTTGATCGCAAAAAGTGTGTTTTCCGCGTTTGTGACACCTTGGCGTTTTGCGGCCTGACCTACCAGACGCTCACCATTTGCAAAGGCCACCATTGATGGTGTGGTTCGTGCGCCCTCGGCGTTTTCAATCACCCGTGGCTCGGATCCATCCATAACGGCAACACAGGAATTTGTCGTTCCCAAATCAATACCAATAACTTTCGCCATATCTAAAGCTCCTTTCCCTGACCACTCACTGTCTTACCTTTTGGGGTGACGTTGATTGAGTAGCCCTTTAAGACATTCCGTTCCCGTAAGGCGGGGCGTAACCGGCCTTTGGCTGACCGATTTTGTCACTGCTGTTCAACTATCTATCGTCCATATAGGACTTATTATTTCGGTTACAAGAGGGGAGGCATCAAACAGCAAACACTGTCAAAAAGGATCATGGCCGCGATTGTGGCTAACCCCGATCCACCCCCATTTATTCGTCTTCAATCTGGTCTTTCTGCACCAAAATCATGCGTTAATTCTGGGTCTTGTTTCATATCTATTCGTCGATGTTCGATTGGTCATTGCTGGTTGCGTCAGCCGCATCACCTGCTTTTGAAACCCCAACCATGGCCGGACGCAACAGCCGGTCATGGAGAACATAGCCATGCTGGACAACTTCAAGAACCATGCCGCTTGGCTGGTCATTGGTTGGCACTTCAAACATTGCCTGATGCAAATTATAGTCAAATTTCTCGCCAAGCGGCTCAACACGCTTAATGCCATGTTTTTCAATAACTGATTGCAGCTCGGTCCAGCTTAGCTGGATACCGGTAATCAGCGATTTCACGGTTTCATCGACTTGATCAAGATTTTCTGGCGCTGATTCGACAACACGCGCCAGATTATCAATGGCGCCAACAAGGTCACGCGCAAATGGTGTATGGCCATATTTGCGAACATTGGCAGCTTCGCGCTCGCTTCGGCGGCGCATATTTTCCGAATCGGCCAAGGCCCGCAATAGCTGGTCTTTCAATTGATCGCGTTCAGCAGTCATGGCTGTTAACGGGTCTTGCACATCGGCATCACCCTTGGTTTCGGCATCAGCGGTGGCAAGCACGTCATTCAGAATATCATCCATAGCGCCATCAGTGGCAGCCTTGTCTGATCCGGCCAGATCCTGCGCGCCAGTTTCGGCATTCGGGTCTTGAGCGCTCGGGTCTTGCGCCGCTTCATCATTGGTGGTCTTTTGGTCAGTCATTTTTGTTTCCTTTTCGCTTCCATTACGGAACGCCAGCCTTATCTAGTGATCCTTGGCGGCTTCGCCAAGAGTAAAACAGCAAAAATATGTCTTTTTGCCACGATCCGATATTGAATCAGCTCAAAGACATAGTTAGCGATAACGACATTTGATGAATCCTGACAAGATATTGTTTCTTTTGTAGACTTATGAGACATTAAAACCTCGTCATTAGGATCACGCCAGCATGATCATTAGGCATGAAACGAGGATGATAACCACTTTGGCCGAATAATGTTTGGACACGCCTGCTATGCAAAATGCGCAAATCTGGAAATCAATCGAAGCGCTGTGCGACGAAGCCGAAGCCGTTATCAAAGATGGCACGCCAATGATGGCGGTGATCAAATCAACGGCCCCACCAGCAATGGCGCGTGAACAAAAACCCAATCCGGCGGCTGATGCCCAAACCGAAAAACCAGCATTAACGGTTTTGCCAAGTCAGGCGCCACCACCAGCGATCAATATTGTTGGTAAGACCGACCCATCGGAAAATGCCGATGATGTATCGCTTTCCAACGCCACAATGGCCGAAATTGCCGCCGCCATTGATCGGGCTGGCAAAGCCCCGAAAACCCAGATTATCGATCAGCAGCCGCAAATCATGTCAGACCAGCTTCGCCATGATTTAATGACCGAGGTTGGCAGTGCGGTTCGCAATGTTTTGGCAAATGAATTGCCGCAAATGGTTCGTCACGCTGTCTCTGAATCGCTTTATGAGTTGCTGGCAACGACACCGCCAAAAGGTGCTGCCAAGGCCAACTCGCCAAGAAACCAAGCCATCGAAGCCAAACCAGCAAAGCGAAAAGCAGCCACAAAAAAAGCTGCCGCCAAAAAAGCAACACGCAAAACCACAAGCCGGACATAACTGACCGATCACCGGCGCGTTTTTACCGTCGCAAGCGCGATTTGATGATGTCATGCTAGAAATCGGCTTCAAAAATACCCCAGCCCGGAAATAATCTTGATTGGCGGTTTTCGCCATTGCGCTAACGTTTTGTTAGCCATATCAAATTACGCTGTCGTGAAACGGCCATTTCATCCTCGCGACCATGATGGAGATCACGCGCATGAACCAAACCTGCCCGCATTGTCAGGCATTAGTGATTTTGCCCGAACTGGTTCGTAATTATGGTGATATGCCAATCCAGTGCGATGGTTGTGAAAATTCGTTTTTTTGCCAACGGACCAATTGAGCAAAACAAGTGGCGGGGTGGTTCGGCACTGCTGCCGATCCTGCAAATTGGCGGTATATCTGCCAAAAATGAAGCAGATCAGTGCGCTTTCGCGCTTTGTCTGCCCAAATTACACATCACCCTTGCCAACCCGCCCTTGGCGGCGTTTACCCAGCTGGCGCGGGATTCTTCTGGCCGTTTGCATCGGGCTTTTTATCGGCGCGGTCGGGTTTCAATTGGAACCCGCCTCTTTGGTGACGCTGAAAGTGGGTTTGGTGAAAACACAGATAATGGCAATTGATATTTTTAACGGCATCCAAAGCTGGGTCAGATCGCTTTATACCGCGCTGTAAATCATCAGATTGAGACTGGTTTGTTAACGACCCAAAACGCGGTCAATTGCCTTGCTTGTATAATCAACCATCGGGATAATCCGCGCATAATTCATATGGCGCGGGCCAAGAACGCCAATCGCCCCAATGATCGACCGGTCATTATTCCGATAAGGCGCAATCACCAATGAACAGCCGGTGCTGGCAAAAAGATTGTTTTCAGCGCCAATGAAAATTTTCACCCCATCGCCGTCGCGTGTTGCATCTAAAAGCCGAAGCGCATTCTCGCGCGCGTCCAACGCATCAAAAAGTCCGCGAATTTCAGCAAGGCCTTCAGCCGCCTGAATATCATCAAGAAGATTGGCCTGACCACGCAAAATAAGCGCTGCATCATCACCGCCAATACCATCTGACCAGATGCCAAGTCCCTGTTCAACAAGAACTGTAGTCAGCTCGTCAAGTTCGGCCTTATGTTGGGCAATTTCATTTCGGATCAGGCTTGTCGCATGGATCATGCTGTTATTTTTCAATTTGGCATTCATGTAATTCGCCGCGCGCGTCATCGCTGACGCTGGCACGCCGGCAGGTAAATCAATCAACCGGTTTTCAACCTGCCCGTCCGACCGCACCAAAACCGCCAAGGCCCGATCAACGCCGATTGGGACAAATTCAAAATGCTGTAACTCGGCTTCGCTGCTTGGCGACAAAACCAGACTGGCACAATTCGACAGCCCCGACAGGGTTTTGCTGGTTTTATCAAGAAGCTGGTTAAGACTGATTCCACGCGCCGCACATTCGCTGTCAATTGACTGGCGCTGCTCTGGCGAAATATCGCGGTTAAATTCCATCAGCCCGTCAACAAAAAGCCGAAGGCCGGTTTCGGTTGGCACACGGCCAGCTGATGTATGCGGGGCAAATAAAAGCCCTGCATCTTCAAGATCGCTCATCTTGCTTCGGATTGAAGCGGGCGAAAAGTCAAATTTGCCTGATCGGGCAAGCCGGCTTGACCCAACCGGCAGACCATCTTCCAAATAGGCCGAGACCAGCTCATGGAAAATTTCCATGCTGCGCGGTTTTAGGTCGTTTATACTGGCATCTGTCATGCAGAAAATTTAGGATAGCTCAAGCCATTTGGTCAATCGAAGAAACAGAGATTCGGCAAATTACCTTATCCCTTTACTTCACTGGCATATCGCTTTAACCAGCTCGAACGCTGCAACAAAGGATATTTATCATGACACGCCCCACCGGCCGCGCCATTGACGCGCTTCGCTTTGTTTCACTTGAACCATCTGTATCGCTTCATGCCGAAGGCTCATGCTTTGCCAAATTTGGCAATACGCATGTTCTTTGCACAGCATCAATTGATGAGCGCGTTCCCGGATTTTTGCGCAATAGCGGCAAGGGCTGGGTAACCGCTGAATATGGTATGTTGCCACGTTCAACCCATAGCCGCATCGACCGTGAAGCGGCTCGCGGCAAACAAGGAGGCCGCACGCTTGAAATTCAACGATTAATTGGGCGCTCGCTTCGCGCTGTTACCAATCTTGGCGCGCTTGGCGAACGCCAGATCAAAATTGACTGTGACGTGATTCAAGCAGATGGCGGCACGCGGACAGCCGCCATCACCGGCGCATGGGTTGCGCTGCGGATTGCCTGCGAAAGATTGCTTTTAGCAGGGGCGATCACGCAATCACCCCTGGCCGGTCAGGTGGCCGCCATTTCATGCGGCATCTATCAAGGTCAAGCCGTTCTGGATCTTGATTATGACGAGGATAGCGCCGCCGAAATTGACGCAAATTTCATTCTGACCGCCGATGGCCAGATTGTTGAAATCCAGGCAACTGGTGAAGAACATCCGTTTTCACGAGCAAGCCTGAATGAAATGCTGGATTTGGCCGAAACCGGATGCAAGCGCCTGTTTGAACTGCAACACCGCGCGGTTCAAGATGCCGGTTTTTAAAAAACCATAACCAAGACGAAAGAAACGATCATGACCGATCGCCAATTTACCGAAGATACGCTTGTCATTGCCACGCATAATGCTGGCAAGATGCGTGAAATTGGCGCACTATTTGCCGGTTTTGGTATTGATATTCTATCGGCTGCCGATCTTGGTCTTGCCGAACCTGATGAAACTGAAACCAGCTTTACCGGTAATGCAATCTTAAAGGCACGCGAAGCGGCCATGGCGTCGGGCAAGCCAGCACTTGCCGATGATTCGGGTTTGGCAGTAACAGCCCTTGATGGCGCCCCGGGAATCTATTCGGCACGATGGGCTGGGCCGGATCGTGATTTCAACCTTGCCATGGGTGCTGTCGAAACCGCATTGGCGAAAACCGGCAGCACGGATCATAGCGCCGAATTTATTTGTGCGCTGGCCATCGTCTGGCCAGATGGGGACGAGGTTTGCGTCGAGGGTAAAGTGAAAGGCCGGCTTGTGTTTCCGGCGCACGGCACAATGGGATTTGGCTATGATCCGATTTTTCAGCCCGATGGTTACACGATCAGTTTTGGCGAAATGAGCCCTGATGTCAAACATGCCATTAGCCATCGCGCCGACGCATTTGCGCAATTGCTAGCACTTTGTTTTGGCAAAGCCGATGGCCGGTAAGGCACAATTGGTGGTTTTTGATCAGGCCAGCCGGCCTTTTGCGCTTTATCTTCATTGGCCTTTTTGCCGCGCCAAATGCCCCTATTGCGATTTTAATTCGCACGTCAGCAATGATGTCGATACCAAGGTTTTCGGCGATGCGCTTTGCACCGAAATGACCCATATGGCGTCATTGATGCCATCACGCCCGCCCCTATCAAGTCTGTTTTTTGGTGGCGGCACACCATCATTGATGCCGCCTATATTGGTTGAAAGATTGATCCGCCATGCCGAAGATTTATTTGGCTTTACCGGTGATATTGAAATCACCGCCGAGGCCAACCCGACCTCGGTTGAAGCAGACGCCATGCTGGGATTTCAAAAAGCCGGCGTAAACCGCGTTTCAATGGGGGTGCAATCGCTTGATGATGCCAGTTTAAAATTTCTAGGCCGTGAACATTCAGCCGTCGATGCGCTACACGCCCTTGATAAAATCAACAAGGCCTTTGACCGCGTCTCGATTGATTTGATTTATGCGCTTCCCGATCAAAGCCCGAGAGCATGGCAAGCCATGCTTGGTCAGGCATTGTCGCTTGGCCTTGGGCATTTGTCTTTATATCAATTGACAATCGAAGCTGGAACCATCTTCCAAACAAGACAGCGGCGCGGTGAGATAATGGCGCTTGATGATGATCGCGCTGCCGATCTTTATGAAATGACGCAGCAAATGACCCATGCTGCTGGCTTGCCAGCCTATGAAATTTCAAATCATGCAGCACCCGGTCAGGAATGCTGGCATAATCTAACCTATTGGCAAGCTGGTGACTGGCTTGGCGTTGGGCCTGGCGCGCATGGCCGGTTTGCATTATTTGATCCCGCTGAAAATCTTGCGACCCGCAACGCCACGGTGACAAGACGCAGTCCGGCAGGATGGTTAGGTGCGGTGGCGGCAAAAGGCCATGGCATCGACGAGGCGCAAATTGACTCACCGGCTGATTGGGCTAGCGAAATGGTGATGATGGGGCTTCGCCTGACAAACGGTATTGACCTTGGCGTGATCGAAAATCTTTGTGGTCCATGTGATGATTGGCTTGATGCTGATGGCGTTGAACAGGCGATTGCGGCTGGGTGGCTTCGGCACATGCCAAATCAATCCAGATTAATCGCCAGTGACGATGGGCGGTTGCGGTTAAATCATATTTTATCGACAATTTTGCGCTAGCCAAACTGGCACAATAGCCCCTAGCCAGCCGAGCAGCAATTTTGGTGGTTAAATTTTGTTTGGTGCCGGACGAATGATCTTGGCCTCGCCCTTACTGATTTTGCGCAATTCAAAACTGCGGATATTGCGGCCATTTGGCAGCAGGCGAAACGCCCCGCTATAGCCTTGAAACCCGCTATTGCTCACAAGCTGTTTTGACCAATCGCGATGTGGTGATTTTGCCAAAGCCGCGACAAGCGCCATCGCATCAAACCCCACCCGCGCCAACTGGCCTGCCGGTTCTGCCCAGATTTCAGTCCAGTCAGCATCAAAACGCGCATCAAGATTGCTTGGCCTTGTTGAAAACAACCCGCCTTGAAGCGATGGTTCAACCAAAAGCTGGTGCTGATTCCATAAGGCATTGCCAAGGTAAAGCGCACGATCTGGCCCAACATCATAAAAAGCAAGGACCGGCGCAGTGCGAAGCGCAAAAGCCGGACCACCAGCAAAAATCACCGCGTCAAACGGGCTGTCGGTAAGTGGTGCTTCGTCAATTGGCGCGTTATAGCGGGTAAAAGTGCGAATGGCATTTTTCAGATTGGCTTCATCGGCAAGTTCATCATCGCTTAGCACACGCACCGCTTCAGGCGTTAACCCAAAATCGGCCAAACGTTGGCTTGCATGCGTCAAAAGACGTTGCCCAAAAAGCGAGTCTTGCGCAATCAGGGCAAAACGGCGTTTTCCCGTGCTGACCGCGTGACCAAGCAAACCATCAAGCTGCTGTTCGGGAAGATAGCCCATCAACCAGCGATCGGCACCGGCAACATCGACATTATTTGACAACAATAGCATTGGTGGCCGCGAGCGACCATCGCGAGTCTGATCGGTGACAGCGCGGGCTTGCGTCACCGCATTGGTGAAAAGCGGGCCAATGAAAATATCGACATCACCATTCAAGCCGGTCATTGCCGCATTGCCAGCGGTTTCACCACCCTTTGTGTCGAGAAATAAAATCTCGATCTTAGAATTGTTGATTTTGAATAAGGCCATTTCAACGCTTCGCCGGATTTCCATGCCAAGCGCTGCATATTCACCACTTAGCGGCACCAAAAGCCCAACACGAATCACCCCCTCACCTTTTGGCGGCATCTCAAAAACCGGCTCAAAGCTTTGCGGCCGAATCCGGCTTGATAAAAGCGCAAAGGCCGCATCAAGCGCATCGTCACTTAGCGATGGATCAGCGCCAATTGGTATCGTTGGTTCGGTGGTTTCAATCACTTTATTATCGGTCTGAAATTGCCAGATGATCGAATCCATAATCGCATTTGCCGCGGCAAGATCGGTTGTGCTGTTCTTATCAGGTTTTTTTACATCAGGGGAACTGTCGGGTGCGGTTCGATTAATGGCTGATCTGGTCTGGCTTGATGGCGCGGCTAAGTCTGGTTTTGATATCCTTGATTTCGATACGGGAGAGGTTTGTTGAATTTGTGATGACGAGGCTGTGTTTGTTGCGGCCGGAATCGATGATGACGACATGGTGGCCGGTTGGCAGCCAGCAAGCGCAATCATCGTGACAGCCGCAATTAACCCTTTGGTCTGCCGCCAGCAAAAACGACAATCCTTAATCAAGCCCTCGCTTGATCGGTTTGACCGGTCATTTTCAAACATATTTTGCATATCTAAAATATGCTACCAAATTTTGGCATTTTTTTGTTCAGCTTTCATAGAAATTTCAGCCAAGGTTTCCCAAAAGACACCCTTGGGCTTGGTCGCAATTTACCATGACTGCTCTGACCAAGCTTGTCATTATTGCAAATTTTGATCCAGCACCATTCGCAATCAAACCATGATTACCTTGCATTATGCACTTGTGAGGCGTCTTGCCATCACCCTATACTGGCCGTCTTATCCATGCAATTTAGGCGGCCAAAATCATGACGCAAAGCGCGGGACAATTGGTGGTCATCGCAACACCGATTGGCAATCTTGGCGATTTATCGCCACGCGCGGCCAAATGGCTGCAAAAGGTCGATATTCTGGCATGTGAAGATACCAGAATGACGCGCAAATTATTGGCGCTAACCGGTTTGCGTACAGCGGCAAAATTCATGCCCTATCATGATCATAACGGCAAAACCATGCGGCCAAAGCTGCTTGAAGCCTTGCAAAACGGCAAGATGATTGCGCTTGTAAGCGATGCTGGCACGCCGCTTGTTTCCGACCCCGGATACAAGCTTGTTGCCGCTTGCCATGATGCGGGGATTTCGGTCACTGCAATCCCCGGACCAAGCGCAGTTCTGGCTGGTCTGGCCGCCGCAGGCCTGCCAAGTGATCGGTTTTTATTTGCCGGATTTGTACCACATAACCAGAAAGCCGCAAAAACGGCCTTTCGCGAATTTGCCAATCTTAGCGTCACAAGCATCTGGTTTGACTCACCGCGCCGTCTTGGTGCCAGCTTGCGAATCATGCATGAAATATTTGGCGACCGACTGGCCGTAATTGCCCGCGAATTAACCAAATTGCATGAATCCTATCACCGCGACACGCTGGCGCTGCTTGCCGAATTTTATCAACAAGCCACACCACCCAAAGGCGAAATTGTCATTTTGGTTAGCGGCATGACGGCAAGCGATGATATAATCGACACCGCCAAATTAACGGCAATGCTGCGCGAAGAAATGCAGGCAACAAGCCTTCGTGATGCGGTACAGACGGTCAGCCAGATTTCCGGCCAATCGCGGAAAATAATCTATTCATTGGCCATTGATCTTGACAAGGAAAATTGATCGCTAGCCAAATAGCGTGATGACCATAAAGCCAGAGCCAAATCATCAGAAACGCCAATTTGCCGAAAAGCGCGGCCGGTTTGCCGAAGTCAAAGTGCGCTGGTTTTTATAGTTCAAGGGCTATCGACTAATCGCCCGACGATGGCGGTGCGCTGTCGGCGAAATTGATCTGATTTTGCGGCATCGCAATCGTTTGATTTTTGCCGAAAAGAAATTTCGTCAGCATGGCATGACCGACCAGATTTTATCGCGACGCCAGCAAAAGCGCATAACCAAAGCGGCATCATTATTCCTTGCCAAGAATCTGACATTCATAACTTTTAATTGCCAATTTGATTTCATCATCATGCGAGCTGGACAAAACTATGGGATTGACAAGATTACCCATATTCATAATGCATGGTAATTTGCCGCAAATGACCTTGACCGATGATTCGCAAAGCGTCACATTAGGGGCATCAGAACTCAAGCGATTAGGAATGCACATATGCCAGCTGTTCATCGGGCGCGTTTCGTGCCAACTGCCATTTTGCTCTTGCTTGTCAGCGTCGGCCTTTCAGGATGCGCCAGCGCCGTTATTGGCGTTGGAACAGCTGCCGTTGCTGCCTCGACGACCGAAAAAGGGTTTTCCACATCGGTTGCTGACACCCAAATTCATGCCAAGCTGACCGACCGGTTTATCAAAAGCGACTTTTCACTTGTAACCGCAGTTGATGTCTCGGTAAATGATGGGGCGGTTCTCCTGACCGGCAAGGTAAAAACACCCGAAGAAAAAATATTAGCAACAAAATTGACATGGGAAATTCGTGGGGTTCGCGAAGTGGTCAATGAATTGCAGATTACTGATTCATCCTCGATCAAGGATATTGCCAAGGATCTTGCTGCAAGCGCGACCTTGCGCACCAAGCTCATCACCGATGGCGAGATTTCGTCACTGAATTTCAACATTGATGTTGTCAATGGCACAATCTATCTGTCAGGGATTGCCGCCAATGCCGATGAAATGAACCGTGTGGTTGCGCATGCGCGTGATGTTCGGTTTACCCAGCAGGTGGTGAATTACATTATCCTGCAAACCGATAAGCGGCTGTAATTCAGCTGATGAGCCTTTCAATTGCCATTCAGATGGATCCGGTCGAAACGCTTCAGATCGCCGGAGACACAACCTTTGCACTTGGTCTTGAAGCGCAAAAACGCGGCCATAGCCTTTGGTATTACACAGCTGACAAGCTAAGCCTGAATGAGGGTAGCATTACCGCCCGTGGGCAGGATGTCGTTTTTTATGATCAGGCTGGCGCGCATTTTAAAACCGGCGCAATCGAAACACGGCCATTGCAGGAATTTGACGTTATTCTGATGCGGCAAGATCCGCCATTCGATATGGCCTATATCACTGCAACACATTTGCTGGAAATGCTTGGCCCACAAACCATGGTTGTCAATAATCCGGCCGAAGTCCGGAACGCACCGGAAAAGCTGCTTGTCACGCTTTATCCTGATTTAATGCCCGCAACATTGATTAGCCGTAATCCGGAAACAATTATGGCGTTTCGCCAGAAACATAAAGACATCATCATTAAGCCACTATTCGGCAATGGTGGTGCTGGGATTTTCCGATTGCAGCCAAATGATCAAAATTTAAGCTCGCTTCTGGAAATGTTTTTTGGTGCCAGCCGCGAACCGGTCATGGTTCAGGCCTATCTTCCTTCGGTTCGTGATGGTGATAAGCGCGTCATTCTGGTTGATGGCGAAGCTGTTGGCGCGGTCAACCGGATTCCCAATGAAGGCGAGGCTCGGTCAAATTTCCATGTTGGCGGCAGCGCGGCCAAGACCGAATTGACCGATCGTGATCTGGAAATCTGTGCCGCCATTGGCCCCGAATTGCGCCGCCGCGGCTTGTTGTTTGTCGGTATTGATATCATTGGCGACTGCATGACTGAAATCAATGTAACCTCGCCAACCGGCATTCGCGAAATCCAGCATCTATCGGGCATTGATATTGCGGCACTGACATGGGATGCGATTGAACGCAAACACCCAACCTGTGCAAGCAACGGCATCGCCCGATAAGCCAAGGCTTCGGCAAGGGTGGCGCGGCCAACCCTGTAATCACCAGCAAGATCTGCAATCGTGCGGGAACCCTCATAATTTTATGATAGGCGCGCGCCGATAAATTCGCCGGATCCATTGCCGTTCGCAGCAGATTTTGAGCCGCAGACGGGTGCCCGACTAAAGGCACGCGCCGGATCGCCAAGATAGCCACAACAACAGGGATTCATCGCCGTAACAAGCTGAAACCGCGCCGGATAGGTGACATTATTGTTGGCGTGGGCAACAGCAACCGACCCAGTTTCAAGCGATTGGCGAAGCGAATCAAGAACAACACGTGAAAATTCAGCCAACTCATCAAGAAATAAAACACCATGATTTGCCAAAGAAATTTCACCCGGCTTGGCGCGTAGACCACCACCAACAAGTGCCGTCATTGACGCCGAATGATGCGGTTCATGAAACGGCCGGTTCTGGATCAGGCAGCCTTCGGTTAGATTGCCAGCAACCGAATGCAACATCGTAACCTCAAGCGCTTCGGCTGGACTCAAGGGCAGTAACAGACCAGCAAGCCGTGCGGCCAGCATGGATTTGCCAGCACCGGGCGGGCCAACCATCAAAAGATGATGACCAGCCGCAGCGGCAATTTCAAGAACACGCCGTGCCGTATCTTGGCCTTTCAGATCAGCAAGATCTGGCATATTTTGCCAAGCGGGTGCCATTTTTGGCGTTGGCGGCTGCAAAACCTGACGGCCATGAATATGATTGACCAAACTGGTCAGGCTTGGCGGAACGATGATCGACCAGCCTTCAGCCCATGCCGCTTCACTGCCGCAATCATGCGGGCAAATCAGATCGCGTCCAGCCGCCACCGCGGCAATTGCCGCTCGCAAAACACCTGATACAGGCTGGATTGCCCCATCAAGTGCCAATTCGCCAAGCACAAGCGCATCTTCAACCAAATCGCGCGGCACCACGCCCATAGGCACCATCAGGCCAAGGGCGATCGGTAAATCAAAATGCGCGCCTTCTTTTGACACATCAGCTGGTGCCAGATTGACCGCGATCCGTTTTGGCGACAAAGCAAGCCCGATCGAGGCCAGTACCGCCCCGTACACGTTCGCGCGATTCGGCCACAGCCTTATCAGCAAGCCCGACAATCGCCATGGCAGGCAAGCCGTTAGCAATGTGAATCTGAACCGTGACAGCAATCGTCTCAATGCCCCGAAATGCGATCGTATGAATTTGTGCGTACATTGATATCGGCCTGCCAGATCATCCAAAAGGATCGATTGCCGATTGTGTGAGAAAAAGTTTCTGGTTTTAAGTATATTCGAAAAAACAGCGTTTTACCGCAAATCGCCACTTATACGCCCATGATTTCACAATCGTCTAAAGCTGGGATTTTGCCAAAACCAATGGCCCAACAGGCGCTCCGCCAAGAACATGCATATGTAGATGTGGCACTTCTTGATGGCTGTCCAAACCGGTATTGGAAATCACCCGATAGCCGGTTTTGCTGATGCCGGTTAATTTGGCAACACGATGAATGGCTTTGGTAAAGGCAGCCATTTCCACCGCACTGGCATTTGCCGCAAAATCTGCCCAATCACAATAAGCGCCTTTTGGAATCACCAGAATATGAACAGGGGCCTGCGGATTGATATCGGCAAAGCTAAGCGTATGTTCATCTTCATCAATTTTCTGGCACGGGATTTCGCCACGCAGGATTTTGGCAAAAATATTTTTGGTGTCATAGGTCATGGTTATAGCTCTTTGTGATAATAATATCCCGGAACATAGGCGCCATCGACCTTGGCGTAATGATCATTTGTCGCATAGCGTTTGAAATTGCGTGCCTCAAATGACTGGATGGCGCGATCCTGCGTTGCGCGGACATCAAGATTGATCATCAAAAACCCTTCGGATTTCGCCAATGCTTCTGCCTCGGCAACAATCATTTGCGCAAGCCCATGCCCACGCGCCCAAGGCGCAACAAAAAATGTTGTCAATTGACAGGCAAATTTCTGGGCTTCGTTGTTTTTTGGCGGGCGCACAATCTGACAGCTGCCAGCAATCACCTTATCAAGACGCGCCAGAATCAAATGCCGGTCAGGGATCATCTGCACCCCACGCCAATAATCTTCCATCACCGATTTTGGTGGCGGCGACAACCAGCCAAAACCACCACCGGCAAGAATTGCCGCTTCGGCAGCGTCACTCAATTCATGAATATCTCGCTCGGTTAATTGTTCCACCGTTTCGACAGACAATTTGGCAACATGATCACGAAGAATTTCAGGTGTCATTTGTCTTTCCTTTTTGGCAAGCCAATGAGGCGCGGCACAGGCATGGTCACTTTAGGCTTTGAAATACCGCCGACGGCAATAGGGGGAAATAGGCACAAAATTCATAAGTTCAAGCCACTAGTACTAGCATAAAAAAGATTTTTCACCAATTAACGCACATTCACAGTTTCGTGAGCCATCACAAAACCGAATTAGGATGCGGTGAGCCGTTCAATTTCATCAATGAATTGTTGGCATTCACTTGCTGACAGCCGATTGATATTCTGCGCCAAAAGATTGGCAAGATACACCGCCTCGGCGGTTTGACTGCGAACGTCAATTGATGGCTTTGGGTGCGACAGGTTGGCCAGCCGTTTCAATTCTTCAGCATCGTCCCAGATCAGCCCAAGCCAAACACATATCTGGTCGACAACAACAGGTGATGGCTGACCACGCGCACCAGTTTCAAGCGCTGATATATAGGCTTTAGAAACGCCCAAAAATTCGGCTTGCTGTTGCTGGGTCAGGTTTTTCTGGCGTCGCCATTCGCGCATTTTCAAGCCAAAGGGCGTCATCGCTATCGGTTCCGTTGGCGGCGCAATAACACATATAGCGCACCGCTGCCGCCATCATGCGGACGCGCCTCAGCCAAGGCCAGAATATGCGGTGACAAAGGTTGGCGTTTTAACCAATCGGGAACATGACCGCGAAGAATACCCGCACCTTTTCCAGTGATGACAAGAACGCAGCGGCATCCATCGCGCGCTGCCGTTTCAATAAATTGCGCTAGCCGATTTTCGGCGCGTGCCGCGGTTAAGCCATGCAGATCAAGCTGTCGGTCAACTGGCACATCACCCCGAAAAAGCCGCCGCTGGGTACGGCCATCAATACCGGCACGTTCACCTTGACGCAAATCAACAGGGTTGGCTTTTCTGGCTGGTGCTGATGATGGTGCGGCAAGCGGCGGTCGTGCAGGTTTGACTGGCGGTTTCTGCGGCCGGCCAGATGGTTTTGCCACAGGTTGTGCCAAATGATCGGATTGCGCAAAAAACGCGGCAAATTCAGCCAGTTCAATGGTCGATTTTAGCGGTGTAACCTCGGTAATCACCCGTTGCCATAAAACCGTATCATCGTCTGATTTGATAATGCGTTTCTTGGGCATGTTGGACCTCGATCAGTCTTCTGCAGACTCGGACTCAGTCTCGACCAGTTTCCAGTTTGGATCAGACAAGGTCAAATCGCGTTCAAATGTCCAAATATCGGTAAATTCACGCGCGCCCGATTCATCTGCCTCAATCACCTCATCATTTTCATCCTTGGCAATGCGTGTTTGCACCGAATGAAAATGCACAGTGATGCTGGCAAGCTGATCAATGATGGATATATTTAAGATGCTGGCTTCTCGAATATCATCCAGAGTGATTACAAGGCTTTCTTTAGCCTTTGCCCGCGCTTGGATCGATGCGGTAAAGCTTTGCAAAAGATCATAGCCCAATAGCCGTTTCAACGTAGTGAGATCGCCTTCAGCATAGGCGGTCAAAATCATTTCCAAAGCGGCGCTGGCACCGTCAAGAAACTCCTTTTCATTAAAGCTGCGATCAATCTTGCGCATCGCATCAAGCCCGTGAAGCGCAACCGGTACTTCATCCGCAGCCTTAGGGTGCAGTGGAATAGGTTCATTATCATTCTCGGTATCGTCAAACCGATTTGCGCGGCTTTCATCTTGCGGCTGTTCATAGCCGGTGCGCTGGCCAAGCACCGACCGAAGACGCAGCACCAAAAGAACAGCGATTACGGCAAAAATGATAATATCTATGAATTGCAACTGAGCCCCCATCTAAGGTTTATATTTACATTATTTAACATCATTGAGTCTTTTGCCAATGCCGTCGTAATATAGATGGCATATGTAGGGTATTAAATCCAGATGCAGCCAGAAATTGTCGTTAAAAATTACCAAAAACCACCTAAGGGATAGGTCAAATGGGACTAATCATTATTCTTGGCCTGCTAATATGGGGATGGGCCGAAATGTCCGCCTTCATTTATATTGGCATTGAAATCGGCGGTTTGTTAACGCTTTTGGGGGTTTTTGTAACGGCAATTTTGGGCATCGCGCTTCTCAAGCGTCAAGGTCTATCGGTTTTAAGCCGGATTCAAGCCGATCTCGCCAAGGGACGCGCCCCGGTCACCTCAATCGCTGATAGTATTTCTATGGTTGTTGGCGGCGCATTAATGTTGATTCCCGGCTATGTCACCGATGGAATCGGGCTTTTGTTGTTTATACCCGGGATTCGCACGCTTGCTGGTGTCTATTTGCTGCAATGGATGGCTCGAAGCAAACGCTTTACCAGCTTTACCAATTTTGGCAACGCATCTTTTGGCAAAGGCGCATCAGGCAATCCGGCATCAGGTACCGCTGGCCACCAGCATAACCCCTTTACCAAGCGTCACTATAAAACAACAGATGATGATATCATCGAAGGTGAATTTGAAGAACGGCCGGATCAAGATCACCAGATTGGTGACAAAAAAGGTCGCAAGCCCTAAACCACAAATTCTGAACCAAAACCCTGAAACACATGTCCTAAATCACATATCCTGCAATGATGCGGCAAGATACAGCTTGGAACGTCCTTTTTGACATGGTTTTTTTCAAGCGTTTATCTATGCTAGTAGCTGCACTCAAATTGATAAGCGCAATCTGATCGCAGCTGGGTTCAACCTGCGCAAAGCTACTCCGGAGATAATTATGGCCAAAGATACCAAAAAATCAAAAAAACCTGCCGCCACCGATAATGGCAACACACAGCCGTCCGGTGATGACGCAAATACCGCCCGCCAGATTGTTGTTCACGCGCAATATATCAAGGATCTATCTTTTGAAAATCCGAACGCGCCGCACGTTCTTATCGAAGGTGCAAACCAGCCTGATGTTGAAATCACCGTCAATGTTGGCGCCCAGCTTCTTGGCGATAATCAATATGAAGTGACATTGAATATGGCGGCCAAAGCCACTGCAAATGACACTGCATTATTTTTGGTCGATTTAACTTATGCTGGTCTGGTCTCGCCACAAGGGACACCCAAAGATGAAATCAATGCTTTGATCATGATTGAAGCCCCGCGCCTGTTATTCCCATTCGCGCGCGCAATTATTTCAGATTGCACCCGCGATGGCGGCTTTATGCCTTTGAATATCCAGCCGGTCGATTTTGTTGCTGTTTATCAGCATAATTTGGCGCAGCAAGCAGCTGCCCAGACCAGTAATTAAATCACGTCCCGATCGGGCTAGACATCGCCAATCAAGTTAGGCGTCATTTTGCCAGATCGGGTTTTTTAACTCTTCCAAAAATTTTGCATGCGCCTTCAACTCTTCGGCGGTTGGCGCATGCACCCGAATAGGCCGGATTGGTTTGGCATCAAGATGAAAGCTTGGATCGGGGTCAATGCTGTTTGGCGCGCCCTGATCACCAGCTTGGCTCTGGCTGTTTGATTCCAGCGACAAACCCGGTTGCCGTCCCCCCAGCAATTCAATATATACTGCTGCCAAAAGATCGGCATCGACCAAGGCGCCGTGAAGATTGCGATGGCTATTGTCAATTTCGAACCGGCGACATAGCGCATCGAGATTGGCCTGCGCGCCAGGAAATTTCTTGCGCGCCATCATCAATGTATCAATTGATTGCACCATTGGCAGAACTGGCCGGTCAAGCCGTTTCAATTCAGCATTGATAAAACCCATATCAAAACTGGCATTATGGATGATCATCGGATCATCACCAACAAAGGCCAGAAATTCGTCAACAATATCGGCAAAAACGGGTTTATCCGCCAGAAAATCGCTGGTGATACCATGAACAGCAACCGCGCCATCATCAATTTCGCGTTCAGGATTGATATAGAGATGCAATTTGCGGCCTGTTGGCAAATGATGCTTCAATTCCAAAGCGCCAATTTCAATAATACGATGCCCGTCACGCGGGCTAATGCCGGTGGTTTCGGTATCAAGAGAAATTTCACGCATAACTTATCACTTTCCGTGGGCTAGGATTGGGCCTGATCACTGCCGATCATAGGCACTTGAATTGCCGCAAGCCATTTAATTAAATCTTGTCGGGTCGCATCAGGTTGAAGATCTGAATCAAGACAGAGATCAGCCCATTTTTTTTTCGCATCGACAGGTATTTGTGACGCTAAAATCGCCGCAAACTTGGCTGGCGTCATGCCCGTGCGTGCCAAGGCGCGTTTGGCCGTTGTTGTCGCGCTGGCATAAACCACAATGACATAATCACAAATAGCATCGCCGCCAGTTTCAAACAACAATGGCACATCCAAAACAACTGCCGGTGCCGCGATGGCCCGATACCTGTCCAAAAACGCATCACGGTGCTGGCGTACAAGCGGATGCAGAATCGACTCAAGCTGTTTTCGTGCCTGCGGCCGCGTAAAAACATAATTGCCAAGTGCCTGCCGGTTAATACCTTTTTCCAAATTGCCAATATCATGGCCAGCTAAATCAGGTTCGAATTCGGCCAAAATCGCATCAACCGCGGTCCCATGCGGCGACAACAATTCATGAACCGCCGCATCAGCATCATGAACGGCAATGCCAAGATCCCGAATCCAGCCAGCAACGGTTGATTTCCCTGCAGCAATCGAACCTGTCAAACCAATGACCTTCATTGGCGGCTTGCCACTGGTTTCAGGCCATGTTCACGCAAAATGCCAAGCAGTTCGAGAAGCGGAAGCCCAAGAATGGAAAAATGACATCCATCAATCCGGGATAATAGATGCGCGCCTAGATTTTCGATTTGATAGCTTGCTGGTGAGCTAAAAGCAGCCACGTCAAGCCGATCAAGATAGGACTCAATAAAATCCTCATCAAGACGGCGCATGGTGATTTTGGCAATCGCCAGATAATGCCAGACCCGCTCGCCCTCGCGATATAGCACAGCGGCGCTGAATAATTGATGCGTTTTGCCCGACAAGGCCATTAGCTGCGCCTTAGCCGTGGCGTGATCCTGCGGTTTGCTGTAAATCACCCCATCACAAGCCAATATCTGGTCACAGCCCAAGACAAAGGCTGGCGATGGGTCGGTTTCGAGCGCCAGACGCTGCACCGCAGCGGCGGCTTTCATTTCGGCAAGCATAATAGCAATATCGCCGATAGGAACCGCTTCAGCGCTTGCCGAAGCACGAACCGATTCTTCATCAATCGAAACCGGATAGCAACGGTAGCCAAGACCTGCATCATGCAGAATTTTGGCGCGAATGCTGCTTCCCGATGCCAGCACCAGATCGCCAGCCGGTAATTGCGTAAAAGCAGCAAGCGTCATGATCGAGTCTCGGTCCATTTTGTGTAATATTGCAAAATTGCCGCAGCGGTTTCTTCAACCGATCGGCGGGTGACGTCAATCACCGGCCAGCCATTACTGGCAAAAAGCCGCCTTGCACTGCGCACTTCATCAGTGATCTGGTCAATATCAGCGTAATCTTCATTGGCGTTATCCTGCATCGCTGCCTGTCTTGTGCGGCGAATCTGGCTAAGCCGTTTTGGATCATTTGTCAGCCCAACAACAAAGATATTCAACCCGTCAAGATAATGCTGGGGAAATGGCACTTTGGGGACAAGGGCGTAATTGGCAACCTTATAGCCGCGATGTGCAAGATACATTGATGTTGGCGTTTTCGAGGTACGCGAAATGCCGACAATCAGCATATCAGCCTTTTTCAAATTGCCCATATTCATGCCATCATCATGGCCGACGGCAAAATCAACGGCCGCCATGCGCGCAAAATAGGCGGTATCAAGACGGCGCTGGCCACCTGGCAGATTGGTCATCACTTGCCCAAGAACAGTGGTTAGCATATTCACCACCGGGTCAAGAACCGAAACCGCCGGAACACCCTTGCTGCGGCAAGTTTTTTCAATGCTGGAACGGAGATTCTGATCAATGATACTCATCAGCAAAATACCCGGATTTCGAGCAAGACCCTCGAAAAGCGCCTCTAAATGCGCTGGTGTCCGCACCAAGGTCCAGACATGTTCGATTGTTTTGACATCGGTAAATTGCGCAAGACAAGCACGCGCCACCTGATGAACCGTTTCGCCGGTTGAATCTGAAACAAGATGAATATGTAGGGTTTGTTCTGGCATCACCTAACAAGATGTAGCCAGAAATCATCAATTTGTCATCAATTTCCATCGCCATAAGGGTGGTAAACTTGCGATTATGTAGGAAGCTATTTTGACACGCGAACCGACTGCTAAGACTGTGCGTCGATCTTGCCGCATTGGGGATTATTTTTCAAAACTGACCAATCAATACCCGTAACGCACAATTTCGCAGCTTTCATCCACATTGGGATAATTCTACCCGCCTCACTTGGCTATTTTCTGGATAAACCACCAAACCATTGAAAGAATGCACAGATAAACACAAGATGAACTGGATAAAACTGTGGATAACATTTGAATAACAGCCAATACCCGATTACACACAGGCATCACAACAACAACTACCTTTTTTTAATATATATTTAATGTTAGATAACAGAATGACCGATCAGTTATTCCTTTCAACACTTCAAGGCACAAAATCACACACGACACCGATTTGGATGATGCGTCAAGCTGGCCGCTATCTCAAAGAATATCGAAAGATACGCGCAAGCCAGAAAGATTTTGTTTCCTTTTGTCTCAATCCTGAACAGGCATCAGCTGTTACCTTACAGCCTATTGCTCGTTATGGATTCGATGCGGCGATTATATTTTCGGATATTTTGATGATTCCATGGGCGATGAATCGGAATGTAAAATTTAAACCCGGCGTTGGGCCTTTGCTTGATGCAATGGAACAGCCTGATGATATTGATGCATCCTGTCTTGATGGTTTAAGCCAGAAATTAGCACCCGTTGGAGAGGCACTGATTTTGACCCGCGCGGCATTGCCGCTTCAAACAACATTAATCGGATTTGCGGGTGCGCCTTGGACATTAATTACCTACATGGCCGAAGGTGGCACATCACGTGATTTTCCCAAAGCACGGCAATGGGCCTGGCAAAATGCAAAGGCCCTAGATAGGTTATTAGAGATTTTGGTCGATGCCACGATTTCGTTTTTATCGTTGCAAGCGAGATCAGGAGCGCAAACATTGATGCTTTTTGACAGCTGGGCAAGTGCAGTTCCAGCTTCCCAACGTGACTGGCTTGTAACCAAACCGGCGCGTGCTATCGTTGAAGGGGTTCGTAAAAAAGGACATAACCAGCCAATCATTGGCTTCCCAAAGGGTATTGGAGAAGGTTTGATACGTTATGCTGCTGAAAGTGGCGTTGATGCGATTGCTCTTGACCATGGGGTTGATCCGGTTTGGGCAGGACATAATTTACCTGCAAAAATGCCGATACAAGGCAATCTTGACCCGTTAAGCCTGCTGGATGCTGGCACAGAAATGTTTCGGGATATTGATCACATCCTTGACGCGTTCCATGATCGCCCTCATATCTTTAATCTCGGGCATGGCATTACCCCACCAACGCCAGTGGAGAACGTACAAAAGATGATTGACCATATTCGCAACCGGTAGGACAGATCCATGAGCTATGAAATTATTAAATCGCTTCACATCATCTCAATCATTTCATGGATGGTTGGATTGTTATATTTGCCAAGATTATTTGTATATCATGCGGATGCGCCGATCGGATCAGTTCAGGCCGAAACTTTCAAAGTTATGGAACGTCGGTTGCTCAAAGCCATCATGACACCAGCGATGATTGCTAGTTTTATTTTCGGTCTTTGGATGTTGGCATTGAATCCTGAATTATTCAGCGAGCCTTGGTTTCATGTAAAATTTGCGGCGGTGCTTCTGCTAGCTGGCGTCCATGGAAAATTTTCTAAGATGCGGCGTTTACTGGAAAATGATGAAAAGCCTCTATCTTCAAAAGCCTATCGGATTTGGAATGAGGTACCGACCGTTCTAATGATTATTATTGTCGTTATGGCTGTTGCCAAACCAATCTGAATGTGACAATAGACGTGTAATTCAGCACCAGTAAGAGTTTCACCAATTCAGCTTCATTGACTTTTCTGGTTAACACCCCCATGATGACAATATCTCCTGATTACTCGATCGCGTTTCGTCAGCTTAATTTCCCCTTCAGAGTAAAACCATGCATCTACAGGAACTCAAAGCGAAGTCGCCAGCCGATCTTTTAGCGTATGCTGAAGAATTGGAAATCGAAAATGCCAGTACTCTTCGCAAACAGGATATGATGTTTGCGATTTTGAAACAGCTCGCCGATAACGAAGTTGCGATCTACGGTAGCGGCGTTTTGGAGGTTCTGTCAGATGGTTTTGGATTTCTTCGCGCGCCTGAATCAAACTATTTGCCCGGTCCTGACGATATTTATGTCTCGCCAAGTCAGGTACGTCGGTTCAGCCTCCGCACTGGCGACACGGTTGAAGGTGAAATTCGCGCCCCTAAGGATGGCGAGCGCTATTTTGCGCTGTTAAAAGTTGAAACAATCAATTTTGAAGAGCCAAATGCGGTTCGTCACCGGATTAACTTCGATAATCTGACACCGCTTTACCCTGAGGAGAAACTAACCCTCGAATTACCGTTTAATCCGGATAAAAAAGATAATACCCCGCGCGTGATTGATTTGATTGCGCCAATGGGTAAAGGCCAGCGTGGTTTGATTGTCGCGCCGCCGCGTACCGGTAAAACAATGATGCTTCAAAGCATTGCGCATGCTATTTCAGAAAACCATCCCGAAGTCTATTTGATCGTTTTACTGATTGATGAACGGCCAGAAGAAGTAACCGATATGCAGCGTTCGGTTCGTGGTGAGGTGATCTCGTCGACCTTTGACGAACCAGCATCACGACATGTGCAAGTCACTGAAATGGTTATCGAAAAAGCCAAACGCCTTGTCGAACATAAGCGTGATGTGGTGATTTTGCTTGATTCAATTACCCGTTTAGCGCGCGCCTATAACACGGTTGTGCCATCATCGGGCAAGGTTCTAACCGGTGGTGTTGATGCAAACGCGCTGCAGCGGCCGAAACGCTTTTTTGGAGCTGCGCGTAATATTGAAGAAGGCGGGTCTTTGACCATCATTGCCACCGCCTTGATCGAAACCGGATCACGGATGGATGAAGTGATCTTTGAGGAGTTCAAGGGAACCGGTAATAGCGAAGTGATTCTTGATCGCAAGCTGTCTGACAAGCGCACCTTCCCAGCGATTGATATCACCAAGTCAGGAACACGCAAAGAAGAGCTTCTTGTCGATAAGGGAACGCTTGCGAAAATGTGGGTGCTTCGCCGTATTCTGATGCAGATGGGACCAGTTGACGCGATGGAATTCCTTGTTGATAAGCTAAAGAATTCAAAGAGTAACGATGAATTCTTTGATCATATGAACAGCTAGCCCTAAGCGGCGTTCGCGGCGCTATTCGCCTCTAATTTTAATAAACCACCTTTGCGCGTCAGATTATCTGGATGGGTTGGGTGTTGGTCGCTTCCCCCGCCATAATTGCCAAGACTGCCATCCGCGCGAACAACGCGGTGACAAGGATAGATAATTGGGATCGGATTGCTGGCACAGGCAGAACCGGCAGCGCGTGCCGCCTTTGGTTTTCTTGCGAGAGCGGCAAATTCGCCGTAGGTCATCACCGTTCCATAGGGAATTTGTGCCATCACGTCGAGCCATTTTTTGCCAGCGGCACTTTTGCCAGTGGGAGCAAGCGGTAGGTTAAATCGGTGAAGATGGCCGGCGAAAAAAGCCTCAAGCTGGCTTTTTGTTTCACGTGAAACATTGTCCGGATGATCGCTATCGTTCCAGCCGGTTTGATTCCAATCAAGCCGGATCAGGCTCTGGCCATTACTAATTGGCCGAATCCACCCAAAGTCGGTTTTCAAGCTCGTGAAATAAAGAATCTCAAGATTTCTAGTTATTTGGGGCATAATCTCTCCTTTCGGTTAGTGTTGTGACCAACCGCCAGTAACGGACATGAAAAAGAGACTTGTTGTCGGCCGTTTTTAGCTCTAGGAAAATCCTATCAGAGAATGGAATTATTGAAAAGATTATGAGCCAAGCCGGATACAAAACGATTTTTGCCATCGCGACCCCGCCTGGCCGGTCAGCCATTGCGGTGATCCGGATTAGTGGTCCTTTGGCTAGTAAAGCACCAGCGTTATTTGGAGCGGCCTGTCCGCTGGCTGGGCAATTTTCGGTGGCACGGCTGGTTCTGGATCAGCGGGTGATCGATCAGGTGATCCTGCTTTTTATGCAAGCGCCATTTTCAAGCACTGGCGAGGATGTTTGCGAAATCCATTGTCATGGCAGCCGCGCGGTCATTGATGCGCTATTGGCGCGCCTCGGCACTAAAGATGACTTTTTAATGGCGAAGCCAGGCGAATTTACCCACCGCAGCTTTATGAATGGGAAAATGGATTTATCCAGCGTTGAGGGGCTTGCCGATTTGATCGAGGCCGAAACCGCAACACAATTGCATCAAGCTTGGGCACAGATCGATGGGGCATTGCGCGCGCCCGTAATGGCATGGCGTGGTGAATTAGTGGAAATCGCCGCACAGCTCGAGGCTTTGATTGATTTTGCGGATGAGGATCTGCCTGATGCGGTTGAAAGCGCTTTGCGGACAAGTACCGGTGATTTGCGGTTGGCTTTGGCAAGTCATCTTGATGATGGTGGTGCGGGGGAGCTGGTTCGTGATGGCGTCACCATCGCCTTTATTGGGCCAGTAAATGCTGGAAAATCAACGATTTTGAACGGTTTGGCCGGACGCGCGGCGGCAATTGTGTCGGATGAAGCTGGTACAACACGCGATATTATCCAGATCCGGCTTGATCTTGGTGGCGTTCCCGCCACAATCTTGGACACGGCTGGGATTCGTGATGAAAGCGGAAAGATAGAGGCTGAAGGCATCCGGCGATCGGTCGAGGCTGCCGGATTTGCCAAACTGGTTTTGGTGATCTTGGATGGCAGTGATCCAGCTTGGCCAGCGGCACGTGATAAGATTGATCAGTTAACTGGCCAGCCAAAATTCTATATTCTGAATAAGGCGGATCAAGGCTTGGCCGCGCCAAGTGCCTCGGCATCTGATGAAATGATGGCGATATCGGCTAAAAACCCTGCTGATATCGAAAAATTGATCGCAAAACTAGCCAAATTGTTGGTGCCTATAAACCATGCGGATACAAGCGTGATCATCACGCGTCAACGACACCGCCACGCCATGCAGGAAGCGCATGACGCGTTGAGCCGCGCGCTGGGGCATGATTTTCAGGACGCGCCAGAAATGGCGGCTGAAGATTTTCGTGTTGCGGCGGTGGCGCTTGGCCGGATTACTGGCGAAATTGATGTTGAAGAGCTTTTGGGAAGCATCTTTTCGGCCTTTTGTATTGGAAAATAGGCAAAAACACGGCATAACAGCCTTCATGAGCAGTAGTCTGTTGAAAATGGGTAAAGCATGACAATCAATTTTGATGTCATTGTTGTTGGTGGCGGCCACGCTGGCTGTGAGGCAGCAGCGGCAGCGGCGCGGATGGGCGCGTTAGTTGCGTTGGTCACCATGCGGGCTGACCGGATTGGCGAAATGTCTTGCAATCCGGCGATTGGCGGGCTTGGCAAAGGGCATCTTGTTCGTGAGATTGATGCGCTTGACGGTATTATGGGTCGTGCTATTGATCGCGCTGGCATCCAGTTCAGAATGTTGAATAAATCACGTGGGCCAGCGGTTCATGGCCCTCGCGCTCAAGCCGATCGCAAGCTGTATCGCATGGCGATTCAAGAATTGCTGGCGGAAACGCCGAATATTCAGATTATCGAGGCTGCGGTTGGCGATATTTCGGTAACGAGTTCAGGTGATGACCGCAAGGCGACGGGCATCATAACCGAGGATGGCCGCGAATTTCACTGTGGCGCTGTTGTTTTGACCACCGGCACGTTTCTGGGTGGTTTGATTCATCTTGGCAGCGAGCGTACGCCAGCTGGCCGGGTTGGCGAAGCACCGTCAAACCAATTAGCGGCACGACTTGCCGCGCTTGATTTGCCGCTTGGAAGGCTGAAAACTGGTACGCCAGCAAGGCTTGATGGCACAAGCATCGACTGGGCAAGTCTTGACGTGCAGCCAGCCGATGACCCGCCAATCCCCTTTTCAACCTTGACCGATAAAATTACCGTTCCGCAAATTTCATGTGGGATTACGCGTACAACGGCAGAAACCCACCGAATTATTGCCGAATCAATCCATTTATCGGCGGTTTATAGTGGCCAGATTTCGGGAACTGGGCCGCGCTATTGTCCTTCAATTGAGGATAAGATCCACCGCTTTGCTGATAAAAGCTCGCATCAGATTTTTCTAGAACCTGAAGGGCTTGATGATCCAACAGTTTATCCAAATGGGATCTCGACAAGCCTTCCGCGCGATGTGCAAAGCGCAATGATTGCCACAATCCCCGGGTTGGAATCGGTAAAGATCCTGCAATTTGGCTATGCAATTGAATATGATTTTGTCGATCCGCGGGCATTGCGGCGTTCGTTAGCGTTGAAAGCGCTTCCCGGATTATACCTTGCCGGCCAGATCAATGGCACCACCGGCTATGAAGAAGCCGCGGCACAAGGACTTATTGCTGGTATCAATGCGGCGTTGCGTGCGGCCAATGGTGCTGACTACACGCCGTTTGTTCTTGACCGCGCCGATGCCTATATCGGGGTGATGATTGACGATTTGATTACCAAGGGCGCGCCCGAACCTTACCGCATGTTTACCTCACGAGCCGAATACCGGCTATTGCTTCGGGCTGATAATGCCGATCAGCGTTTGACCGATCGTGGCTTGGCAATTGGTTGTGTTGGGTTGGTTCGCGAAACCGCATGGCGGGCAAAATCGGCTGATTTGCAGGCAGCAAGATCAATGCTTGAGACAAGCTGTCAGCCTGCTAAGGCGGTTGCAGCCGCTGGCTTGCCATCGCCGCGTGATGGCGCGGCGCGGAGTGCGGCTGATTTACTGACGCTTGAATCAATTGGCATTGCCAAGATTTTGCCACTTTGGCCGGCGCTTGACGCAATTTCGCCGCGTTTACATAGCCAGCTTGAGGCTGATTACCGCTATGCCGGCTATGTCGATCGCCAGCAGGCTGATATTGACGCCCTTCGCCGTGATGAAGCGGTTACGATTCCAGCGCAGATTGATTTTGCCGCTGTTGGTGGGTTATCCGCTGAATCAAAGGATATTTTAAGGCGGTTTCAGCCGGAAACGATTGGCCATGCCAACCGCCTTCCCGGTTTGACACCGGCAGCGGTCGTTGCCGTGCTTCGTCATATCAAGCGCCAGCAAAAACAGGCCAAAGTAAGAGCCGTATCGTGACCCCAGATCAGGTTGGGAAGCTGTTGAATGTTTCACGTGAAACAATTAAGAAATTTCAAGCTTATTTAACCTTGCTGGAAAAATGGCAACGCCGGATCAATCTTGTCTCCAACAGCACGCTTGCCGAAGCATGGCAGCGTCACATTTTGGACTCAGGGCAATTGGCTGCCCATTATCCACCCGAGACACGGCAAATTCTTGATGTTGGCAGTGGCGCTGGCTTTCCGGGGCTTGTTCTGGCCATTATGGGTAATGTGACGGTTGATCTGGTCGAGTCTGATCACCGTAAAGCGGTGTTTTTATCAACCGTTATCCGCGAACTCGGCCTGCCAGCCAAAGTTCATAATCAGCGTATCGAAACAATGCCCAATCTTCGCTCTGATGTAATTACCGCGCGTGCCCTAGCCTCTGTCCCTAAATTATTGAATTTAATTGAAATTCAGCTTCACCCTGACTGCACCTGTTTGTTTTTGAAAGGCGCATCGGTCGAAGATGAATTGACCAATTTGGAATCTTATTCCACTATGGTCGCCACAACATATCCAAGCCTTTCTGGTTCAACTGGCGTTGTTTTAGAACTGAAAAACCCGCGCTAATTTGCGGCAAATAATAACAGGCTTTTTAAAGTCCCAAATGGGCAAGGTTTCCTGAGATGGTGTCTTCATTGCGGATTATTGCGATTGCCAATCAAAAAGGCGGTGTTGGAAAAACCACCACCTCGGTGAATTTGGCAACAGCTTTGGCAGCGTGTGGGCGGCGTGTTTTGCTTGTTGATTTCGATCCGCAAGGCAATGCCAGTACAGGCCTTGGTGTTGATGAGGATGATCGTGCGGCGAATAGCTACCGTCTTGTTACGGGTGAAATGACGGCAAAAGCGGCGATTCGTGAAAGCAATGTTGCTGGCCTTGATATTATTGCGGCGGTGGTTGATTTATCAGCTGCCGAAATTGAACTGACTACGATTGATCGGCGCGAATTCCGTTTGGCGGATGCGCTTGAGCCCATTGCGGCTGGTTATGATTATATCATTATCGATTGTCCACCCTCATTGGGCCTGTTAACGGTGAATGCGCTTTGCGCTGCTCACAGCGTTCTGGTGCCATTGCAATGCGAATTTTATGCGCTTGAAGGCTTGTCGCAATTGATGCGGACAGTTGCATCAGTTCAGGGCGGGTTAAACCGGCAATTGGCGATGCAGGGGATCGTTTTGACCATGTATGATGGCCGGAATAAATTATCTGAACAGGTTGCAAATGATGTTCGTACCCATCTTGGCAATCTTGTCTATAATACTGTAATCCCTAGAAATGTGCGCGTATCCGAGGCGCCATCCTTTGGCCAGCCTGTCTTGATATATGATCTGAATTGTGCTGGGTCAAAGGCCTATATCGCGCTTGCCGCCGAATTGCTTGAGCAAGAAAAGGAAGCTGCTTAATGTCGTCAAAAATGCCGCCAGCTGCGTTATCACCGAAAAAAACTGCCTCGCGGGGGCTTGGCCGTGGCTTGTCATCGCTTCTTGGCGATAGCGGTATTGCAACCGCCACCGGCGCAACCGCACCATCATCTGATGTTGCCGGTTCGCCATCAGCGACCAGGTTTCAGAATATTCCGATTGAATGGATTAATGTTGGGCCGTGGCAGCCACGACGCCGGTTTGATAAGGCTGGTCTGGATGAACTTGCTTCGTCAATTCGGCAAAAAGGCATTGTTCAGCCGATTTTGCTGCGGCCGAATCCCGACAAGCCGTCGCGTTATCAGCTTGTCGCTGGTGAACGGCGCTGGCGAGCGGCGCAGTTGGCCAAAATCCATCAGGTACCAGCGATCATTCGTGATTTAACCGATGCTGAATGTTATGAAATCGCCCTGATTGAAAATATCCAGCGAAGTGACCTTAGCGTGATTGAAGAAGCGCAAGGCTATCAAAAACTGCTTGAAAACAATCGCTACTCGCAAGAACAACTATCTGATATTATTGGGAAATCACGAAGTCATATTGCCAATCTTCTGCGGCTTTTGTTGCTGCCGTCCTCGGTTCAAAGCCTGTTGCTTGAGCGGAAAATTACCATGGGGCAAGCGCGGCCATTGATTGGCCATGATCAGGCCGAAGCTTTGGCCAAGATGGTTGTGGCAAAGGGCCTGTCGGCGCGGCAAGCTGAAGCTTTGGCGAAACAACCCGCTGGCAAAGCTGGTCAAAAATCTAGACCGCCAGAAAAATCAGCCGATATCAAAGCGCTTGAAAAACAGGCAGCAGAAAAGCTGGGGCTGGCATTTCATATTGATTGGAACGAGGCTAAAAATCGCGGCAAGGTCACCATTGATTGCCAATCGCTTGATCAGATGACTAACTTACTGGCGCAGCTTGGCATCCGCTAGCGTGGGGCGCGAAGACAGATCCCAAGAAGGCTTTGCGCGGTACAAAGCTGATCATTGATCCCGCCAGATTTTAATTGCAATTCAATATCTTGCAACCGATTCACCACATCCATTGCCAAATCTGGCCGCCAACGGCGAAGATGCGCTTGCAGCCGTTCTTGAAGCTTGAAATGTGGTGGCGGGCGCAGGCTACGAAGCGCATTTTGCGCTGATTGACCTGCCGCCATGGTGTGACTGGCAAGGCCCAATTGCCGGAAATAGGTTTGGCACCCCCGGATGATCATCACTGCATTGGCATCTTCATACCATGCTTTTTGCAACGCCTGCTGCAAGCGGCCAACCGCCCCGCTGGCAAGGGCATCGGCAATATCGTCAATCGCCAAAAGCGCACTATCGCCAAGCGCGATGCGCACATCATCAGCGTCAAGCTTACCACCTGGTCCTGCCATTAAGGCAAGTTTTGCAATTTCGCTTCGCGATGAGGCGCGGTCACTGCCAAGTCTTTCAACAATGATATCAAGCGCATCACGGCTTGCTGTTACCTGATCGGTGGAAAAAATACTTGTCGCCAATGCGCGAATATCGCCGGCACCATCGGCATAGCAGCCAATTGATGCGGCGGTTTTGCTGATTTCGAATAATTTAACAATCGCATGTTTTGTTGTTGTGTCGCTTGCTTCGATAATGATCATGGTATCAGGTAACGGCTTTGCCAGTGCCAGTTTAGCGGCCTCTAGCAATTCGGTACCGCGACCTTTAACGAGAACAAGCCGGCGATCACCAAAAGCTGGGATGGCGGCGGCCGAATCAGCAATTAACCCCGCCTCGCCGGATAACATATCGCCGCTTAGCCGCGTTACTGAAAAGACATCGTCCAAATTATCACTAAATAGGTTGGCAAATTGCGTTGCACGCTCGCTAATCAAGCCTAAATCATTACCGTGAAACAGAACGGCATTAATCTCGGCTGGCGGTTTTGTTAAAAAGCTGATGATTTGGCGCGGGGCGATTTTCATCCGATGGCCATTGGGGTTATTGGCCCTGATTCAGGAAATAAAGCTGTAGCCGCCGCACAACACGCTGTGCCAGCAAGATGGCAAGCCGTTCGCGGGCATGGGTTTCAGATTTATCCTGACCATAAAGTGACGTCACGGCACCAAGCGTTGCATCAGCGGTAATGCTATCGGCAATCAGTGTTGCACTCGAGGTAAGGTCACGAAGTTTAAAACTGGCAGTCATGCTCATTTTTTTCAATGTCGAGCTTTCGCCCTGAATTGATAATGTATTTACTGCGCTGACCGAGATTGATGAAATCAGGTCATAATTTTCAGTCCCTTTCCCGCCAATATGCAGCAATTTGCGCAGTTCGCGGCCATAAAGCTGGCCTTCGCGCCCCGATGCGTCTTGAACCGCGATCTGTTGCAGATTTTGTAGATTTTCGGTGCCAAGCTGGCGAATGGTTACATCACCACAATTGGTTAAAATCAGGCTGCATAGAATAATGCCGCCAAGTCGGAATGACCGCATCAATGCCATATTTCCAAATAGGCTAGATAACCACATTGATAATCCTGTTTTTCACCACAATCACTTTTCTAGGCACCTTGCCATCAAGATAACGGATAATCGCTGATGATGCCAGCGCCCGTGCTTCGGCATCACCAGCCTCGCAATCCCGCGGCAGCATGATGGTATCACGAAGCTTGCCATTCACCTGAATGCCAATTTCGATTTCATTATCAGCGGCAAGGCTTGCATCGGCTTGTGGCCAGTCGGATTGGGCCAAAAGCGTACTATGGCCGAGCTTCTGCCAGATTTCTTCGGCTACATGTGGCGATAACGGCGCCAATAGCTGGGTCAATGTTTCAATGCCAAACCGTTTGGCTTCGGCGGCGCCCTCGTCGGTGGCTTTCACATCGGCAATCGCATTGGCAAGCATATGAAGCTGGGCCACGGCGCGGTTAAAGCGGAAATTTTCAATATCGGCCGACAGGCCAATGATTGATTTATGCGCCATCCGCACAAGTGCAAGCGCGCTTGCCGCGCTATCGGCCAAAGGCGCCGTACCAAGCGGTGCAAGATCCGGATCTTGTGACATTCGCCAGACCCGCTTTAAAAAGCGTGACGCGCCTTCAACACCTGACTCAGTCCATTCCATATCGCGCTCAGGCGGCGAGTCAGACAGCATGAACAGCCGTGCCGTATCAGCACCATAATTCTGAATGATTAATTCAGGATCAACGACATTGCGTTTTGACTTGCTCATTTTTTCGATGCGGCCCGCTGTGACCTTGCTGCCATCACTGGTTTGCACCCATGCATCGCCCTGTTTGACAACATCGGTTGGGAACAGCCATTTGCCCGCCTCATCTTGAAAGGTCTGATGGCAAACCATGCCTTGGGTCATAAGGCCGGCAAAAGGCTCGCCAAGGTTTAAATATCCAACTTGTGACAATGCGCGGGTGAAAAAGCGCGAATAAAGCAAATGCAGAACCGCATGTTCAACCCCGCCAATATATTGATCAACCGGCAGCCAATATGCCCCGGCCTCGCCATTGACGCCATCATTAGATGTTGGATCGGCATAGCGCAGAAAATACCATGAGCTTTCAAAAAATGTATCGAATGTATCTTGTTCGCGTTCGGCATTTTTACCGCATTTCGGACAGCTAGTATGCTTCCAGCTTGGGTGGCTGGATAGCGGATTGCCGCTACCGCTAAAATCAACATCGTCAGGCAAGATAACCGGAAGGTCTTTTTCCGGCACGGGGACAGCACCGCAATCACCACAATGGATGATCGGGATCGGACAGCCCCAATAACGCTGGCGCGATACGCCCCAGTCACGAAGCCGGTAAGTTGTCTCGCCAGTGCCAGCGTTGGTGGCGGTAATGGCGGCAATCGCGGCGGCTTTGCCAGCCTCGATATCAAGACCATCCCAATCGCCCGAATTAAACAGCTTTCCAGGGCCAGTATAGGCAGTGTCGGTTATCGTAAAATTGGCGGCATCTTCACCATCAGGCAACACCACCGGTAAAATTTGAAGCCCATAAGCATTGGCAAAATCAAGATCACGCTGGTCATGGGCAGGACAGCCAAAAATAGCTCCAGTGCCGTAATCCATCAGCACGAAATTAGCGATGTGAACCGGCAGTTTGATGGCCAGATCCAGCGGATGGCTAACCTGTAATCCGGTATCAAAGCCTTTTTTCTCGGCTGTTTCGACAGCGGCTTCAGATGTACCAAGCTTGGCGCATTCGGTGATGAAATCAGCTGCAGCTGGAACATTTTCGCCAATCGCAAGCGCCAAGGGGTGATTGGCAGCGATGGCCAGAAATGACGCGCCAAATAACGTATCGGGGCGCGTAGTAAAGACCTCAATATGATCAGCATCAATCGGGCTCTTACCGTCGATTGAAAACCGGACACGCGCACCTTCGGACTTCCCAATCCAGTTTTGTTGCATCAGCTTTACGCGGTCAGGCCAGCGGTCAAGATCGCCAATCGCGGCCAAAAGCTCGTCGGCAAAATCAGTGATTTTTAAAAACCATTGTGACAGAAGGCGGCGTTCAACAGGAGCGCCTGAGCGCCAGCCACAGCCATCAACAACCTGTTCATTCGCCAGAACGGTGTTTTCAACCGGATCCCAATTGACCCAGCTTTCCTTGCGGTAGGCAAGCCCAGCTTGGAGAAATTTCAAAAACATCTTTTGTTCATGCTGGTAATAATCAGGTGAACAGGTGGCAAATTCCCGCGACCAATCATAGGACAGCCCCATGCTTTTCAGCTGGGTGCGCATGGCAGCGATATTTTCAATCGTCCATTTGCCCGGATGAATACCGCGCTCCATAGCCGCATTTTCGGCTGGCAGACCAAACGCATCCCATCCCATCGGATGTAAAACATTAAACCCCTTGGCACGCCGGTAACGCGCCACAACATCGCCAAGCGTGTAATTGCGAACATGCCCCATATGAATTCGGCCCGAAGGATAGGGAAACATCTCAAGGACGTAATATTTTGGTTTGTCGTTGTCAATGCTGGCGGTAAAACAATCAGCCTGTTCCCATTCATCTTGCCATTTCTGTTCAATGGCGGGGGCATCATATTGGGTCATTCAAATTTTCCTTCGAGCATTTTCCGGCTCATCAGCCATTGCGCCACATGTGATGCAAACCAGACCAAATGCCGGATTTATGATCAATATTACCATGTAAGATGGTCAATATAACGGTGATTAGGGGTTTTGCCGGTAATCAACATATCGCCGCAAACTAATTAACCGTTTCGGCTGTTGCTGCAGCGCGTAATTCGCGGGCGCGGGTCAGAACCAGATCTTCTAGCTTGCGGCCAAGCGATTCATCACGGCCAGCATCAACCCATTCAGTGCCAAGCCGATTTTGGATATAGGCGCGAACAGTAATTGCATCGGAACGCAATTCGCGGCCAACCACAAACATGGTTAATTTCAGACGCTGATTAGGTGTGTCGTTGGGCTGGTGCCATTCGGTAACGATGCTGCCGCCAAATGTATCGACATCATCCAACGGCACAAATGACGCAATATCAAGGGCCGCGCGCCATAAAAGTGCATTGACTGGCAAACCTCCGTCAGATTTGTATTCCTCAGTGTTAAAATCAGATAATTTTATTCCACCCGGTTTGCCGGTAAATACTGATACCGGACCTTCAGGCTCTTCAACCGGTGTGGTTTTTAAGCCAGAGCAAGACGAAAACAACAAAGCGGTTCCCAAGCTGAATGACAATATCCGGCCAAAGCGGGTAAATTTGCAAATCCGGTGAAATATTGTCATTGTCAGCTCCTGTGATTTTGATGCTTGCGCAACAATGCAAACAGGTAGGTAATTTGTAAAGAAAAAAGGGAGGGGCAAGCCCCTCCCTTTGAATAGTATTGTTATCGGTTATTTTAGAAATCGACTGCAATTGCTGCCCATGTTGCAGATGACTTGCCAGCTGCACCAGCAACATCACTGCGTTTGTAATCACCAGACTCGATCATTGCTGTAACGCCTGGGGCAATTGTGTATGCAACGCCGACGTTCTTGTACTTATCCGTACGGTTTGCAGCATTTGACTCTTTACCTTGGGCGCTAGTTGCCACGAACTTGATGTCACCCATTGTGTAAGAAAGACCGATGTCACTTGATTTGATTTTTGATCTTGTTGGAGTTGCATCTTTTGCTTTTGAAGCCATGCCTACTGTGAAGCCGTTAGCAGTCACGCTGGCGCCCATGGCAGTTGCGGTCTCATCAGACTGTGCTACCAAGGTAATCATGCCCATTGAGTAATTTGCACCGTAAGCTGTGTTAGCACCATCTGCATCTACAGAAACGTATACCTTGGCACCGCCGACTGATGGTGAGGTCCAGCTAATGTTTTGGCTATCACCACCAACTGCTGTACCGTTGATTGCACCTGAAGCAGGACCGCCTGTGCCCTCGAGGTCCATGTTTGAACCAAATGCGCCATCATTGAGGTCGAGCGCATCGTCTGTGTAACCCATGCGGATATTACCAAATTCGCCTGCAATATCGATGTAGGAGTCGTTGTTCTGTGCATAACCAGTTGCGGACCCGTCTGCGTCTGTGTCAACGCTAACACCCTCAAACTTCAACTGTGCAAGTGCAGTGAAGGTCAAGCCTGAGTCTGATGTTGAAGTACCTTTTACTGTGATACCACCATCTGTTGTGAATGTCTGAGCGCCTTCATCTGGAGTGTATGCTTCGAATACACCTTGACCAGAAATTGAAACATCAGCTTGAGCAGCTGTAACGCTCATTGCTACAAGAGCAGTAGTCGCAAGAAGAACCTTACGCATAATTAAATCTCCCTTAGAGAAGCCATTGCCACCATTGGCAACAGTTGGAACATATAAACTCCCGCCAAAGTAACAAGAACTGATGAATGCGCTGGA
>Ga0209199_1000942_pt1 | contig 37492 bp, 32 predicted proteins | sample COGITO_mtgs_1105_7_FD_184805 | JGI IMG/M metagenome (GOLD analysis project Ga0209199, IMG submission 184805) | Pelagic marine microbial communities from North Sea - COGITO_mtgs_110523 (SPAdes) (version 2) | ecosystem: Environmental > Aquatic > Marine > Epipelagic ... | reverse complement strand
AAGTTCTTGAACAGTCAGACGATATAGATTATATATCAGACCGTGAAATAGAACTTCAAAAGTCTTATGGCTACAAAAGAGACAGAACATTATATAAAAATCTATTCAAATTAAATATGAAAGTAAACCCAACAGAACAAACAAGTACATTTCCAGTGCCAATTAATAAACTAAAAGGTAATCTTATAGACAACTTAGGCATGGAGTGGAAAACACCAGAATATAATTTTAAGCTAGAAAGAGAGCATATACCTTGGATATTAGCTAACGCTAGAACCTCGATGTTTAACGATAATCGAAGCTATATTTACAACAAGGCTTTTTATGAAGCCTTTTTTAATCAAGATCATAATCCACCAAAACAGGTTAATTTAACTAATTATTTTCCTTTAATTAGAGACTGGGCTCAAGAGCGTGGTATTTATGATAAAGGTAATTCACATACACAATATGTTAAGCTTATGGAAGAAGCTGGTGAACTAGCTGAAGCGTTGCTTAAGAACGATAAGTATGAAATAAAAGATGCTATTGGCGATATGGTTGTAGTTCTTACGAACTTAGCTGTGCTTGAAGGTATGCAAATTGAAAGTTGTATTGAATCAGCATATCAAGAAATAGCTAACCGTAAGGGTAAAATGGAAAATGGAACATTTGTAAAACAAACATTGTAATGAAGATAGACACTAAAGATGAAATAGTACTAGCAGTACTCAAGAAAATGGATCAGCGTAGTATCATTGGTCAGGAAAAGTACGGAGCTACAATGATGCAAGAAATAGTCGGTGAGGAAAAAGATCTTAATAGATTTTTAATCGATGTTCAAGAAGAGCTTATGGATGCTTTGCTATACATTGAAGCTGCTAAACGATGCTTGTCAGATGAGATTGAACAGGCTATGATTAATAGAAATAATATCATTGGTCAAAACGGTAACGATGGTTTGCATTATGATGAAGATCACGCTTTAGATACTGTTTTAAATGATATAGTTAAAGACATTGAAGTAAATGAAGAGACTACCCTATAAAAAACGAAGTAGAAAAAAAGGTCCGGTGCAGTCGAAGAAGGTGTCATATGATGGCATCAACTTCGCCTCAGGGCTAGAACGTTATATGTATATGGCTTTAAAAAAAGCTAAAATAAAATCTAAATATGAAGGAGAAACTTTTGTTTTACTTAATGGTTTTCATTTTGAAAACGAAGTCTATGAAAGACAAGCTAATGGTAAAGGTGAATATAAAAATAGAGGTTGTAAAAGAATACTTCCTATTAAATATACTCCTGATTTTATTGGCGATGATTTTATAATAGAAACTAAAGGTCGTGCAAACGAAAGTTTTCCTATGCGCTGGAAGTTATTCAAGCAATTAATTGTTAGGCAATTTCCAAATGTAACATTATACAAACCACAAAATCAAAAAGAATGCGACGAGACAGTAAGCATAATCCTTTCGAAGCAAAAAGGATAGCTAGACAAAAGTATGCTGAGCGCCAAATTGATAAGTTTGTCAAATGGAGTTGGGAAATACGAGGTAAAGTTAAATATAATGAATTAATAGAATTACAAGAACAATATGGAATTAGATGTAGCGAGAATTGAAAAATACGTAAGAGATAAATATCCTAAAATTTTTAAAGACGAGCCGTTGATTATAACAGAAAATCAAAGCTTTTATTTAATAAAAAGAAAAAATAATGAATCTCCATTAATATTAAGCAAAAACATATAATATGAGTAAAGAAAACGAAAACAAAGCACTGTGGTCAATTGAATTAGGATTTTATCCTGGAATAGTTATAGGAGCTAGAACATATCCCGAAGCAGAACAAACAACCCACGTGTTGTATATACCTTTTATAGACATTGCGTTAACCATTTATAAATAATGGATCAAGACGTAGAAACACAATTTCATACGATAGACCTGTTTATACGGTCTGTTTTAGATGATATGGATAAAGTATCAAAGTCTACTAAAAAGATCGATATAATGGCTTATATTGATTCCTGGAAGACCGAATTAAAAACTGTACAACACATAATAAATATATAATGGGATTATTTGACGAAAGAATAGCATACAAACCTTTTGAGTACCCTGACTACTACACAGAAGGTTGGTTAAAACAAGCTCAAGCATTTTGGTTACACACTGAAATTTCAATGCAGAGCGATATTAAAGATTGGAACGAAAAATTAGATGATAAAGAAAAAAACCTGGTCGGTAACATTTTACTCGGCTTTGCACAGACGGAATGCGCGGTATCAGATTATTGGACGCAGAAAGTAGTTGGTTGGTTTCCTAAACACGAGATACAGCAAATGGCTATGATGTTTGGGTCACAAGAAACAATACACGCTGTTGCTTACAGTTATTTAAATGAAACATTAAAACTTGAAGACTATGAAGCATTTTTACATGAGCCTGCTACGGCTGAGCGTTTTGATAATCTTGTTGCTTACGATGGTGATAATCCAATCGGCATTGCTAAATCACTTGCTGTATTCTCTGCGTTCGCTGAAGGAGTTAGTTTGTATTCTGCTTTTGCAGTGCTGTATTCTTTTCAGTTACGCAATTTGCTTAAAGGCATTGGACAGCAAATGAAATGGTCTGTAAGAGATGAATCATTACATAGTAAAATGGGTTGTAAACTATTCCGCGATATGTGCAGTGAAAACAACCAATTGCTAAACTTATGTCGAGAAGATATAATAAAAGCTGCGGAAACAATGATTAAATTAGAAACTAAATATATTGACAAAATGTTTGAGATGGGTGATATCGAAGGTATATCAGCAAATGATTTGAAACATTTTATAAAAAAGAGAACAAATGAAAAACTTGTGGAACTTGGCTATGTTGACTTGGGATCGTATTTTGCGTATGACACTAAAGCAGCAGCTAATCTTGATTGGTTCTATCATCTTACCGGCGGGGTCACTCATACTGATTTTTTCGCAACTAGGCCAACTGATTACTCAAAAGCTGGCGAAGGCGAAGACTTCGAAGACATCTGGTAAAATATTAATAACAGAAGAAGAAATATACAAAGACTTATATGAAAAGTAGTAAACAAAGTAGAACAGATCTATTAGAAAAAAAAGTACAAGCATTAATTGGTGTAGTACAACAACTATTAGATGAAACAGCTTATCTAAAAGATCTAGCTGTAGGAACATTAGAAACAATTAAACAAATGGACGACTATGAACAGGCGATCGAAGACCTTAAGAAGAAAATGGTTGAAGAATCTGGTAAGGCAGAAGAAGCTGACGCCAGTGGAAAGATTATCGAGTAGATTAGGATATATGGGGACGGCATTTATGATGATGTCTCCCCATTTATTACCGGATCAAACTGGAATCGTTACATATATTATAGCAGGTGTTATATCAATACCTCAAGTATTTGTAGCAAAACAATGGAACTTAGTAGCAGTTAATTTAAACGTAGCAATAGCCTACACAATATTATATTTATCATAAATGTGGAATGAAAATTGGAAAAAAGGAGAAGATTACCCTACGTGGGGTGATACGGACGTATACAAGAAGACAATATCCGGGGGATATTTATTTGACGGAGAGTCACCTAGAGAAGCATACATGCGCGTCAGTAAAACAGTTGCTCGTAGATTATATAAGCCGGAAATGGCAGAAACTTTCTTCGAGTATATTTGGAACGGATGGCTTTGCCTTGCGAGTCCAGTATTATCTAATACCGGCACTGATCGTGGTTTGCCTATTAGCTGCTTTGGTATCGATGTTGCTGATAGTATACAAGACATAGGACAGAAAAATTTAGAGATGATGCTACTCGCTAAGCACGGCGGTGGAGTTGGTATCGGAGTTAATCAAATTAGACCCGCTGGCGCTAAAATTACAGGTAATGGAACATCAGACGGAGTCGTACCTTTTTGCAAAATCTATGATAGCACAATTCTTGCTACTAATCAAGGATCAGTCAGAAGAGGAGCAGCATCGGTTAACATCAATATTGAACACGATGATTTCGAAGAATGGCTTGAGATTAGAGAACCTAAAGGAGATGTCAACAGACAATCGCTTAATTTACATCAGTGTGCAATTGTGGGTGATAAGTTTATGCGACGCCTTGAACAAGGAGATGCGGATGCTAGAACTAGATGGAGTAAATTACTTAGAAAACGAAAAGCAACTGGAGAACCGTATATTATGTTTAAAGGGAATGTTAACAAAGCAAATCCAAAAGCATATAAGGAAAACGGGTTAAAAGTACATATGACAAACATATGTTCAGAAATTACATTACACACAGATGAAAACCACAGCTTTGTATGTTGTTTATCATCATTAAATCTAGCAAAATATGAAGAATGGAAGAACACTAACCTTATTTACGACGCCATATGGTTTCTTGACGGTGTTATGGAAGAATTTATTCAAAGAGCGAAAGGATTACGCGGATTCGAGAATTCTATACGATCTGCACAGAAAGGGAGAGCATTGGGACTGGGAGTCCTCGGCTGGCACACTTACTTACAAGAGAAGGGTATTCCTTTCGAAGGTTTATTATCTCAGTTTGAAACTAGGAGGATATTTTCGCAAATTAAAATTGAAAGCGAAAGAGCTTCCATGGCGCTTGCTGAAACTTATGGTGAGCCTTTGTGGTGTGTTGGTACTGGTTATCGCAACACTCATTTGCGCGCCGTTGCTCCTACTGTCTCTAACAGTAAGCTCTCTGGAAACGTAAGTGCAGGTATAGAACCTTGGGCTGCTAATGTATTTACAGAACAGTCGGCTAAAGGTACTTTTATAAGAAAAAATCCTACATTACTTAAATTATTAAGAAAACTTAAAATAAATAATAATGATACGTGGAATAAAATTCTCGCGGATGGTGGTAGTGTTCAAGATCTGCCTGAGCTTGATGAGGTTACTGTTGGGCCACACGAAATCCCTGCGAAAGAAGTATTTAAGACGTTTAAGGAGATTAATCAATTAGAGTTAGTTAATCAAGCTGGACTGAGACAGCAGTATATAGATCAGTCAGTTAGTTTGAATTTAGCTTTTCCTAGTGAAGCAACGCCTAAATGGCTTAATAAAGTACACCATGAAGCTTGGAAAAAAGGAGTTAAGACTTTGTATTATACGAGAACAGAGTCAGTGCTACGAGGAGATATAGCACAACAAGCAATGAACGAAGATTGTTTAGCTTGTGATGGTTAATCACTATTATGCTATACATAGTGTATGTATGTAAATCAAAAAAGGGCTCTCGTAATGAGGGCCCTTTCTGGTTACAGGAACTTTTAGGTATGGTACGCCTATTTTATTTTGTTCCTTTTATTATAGAATTCTCTAGAAGCTTCTAAAGATCCATATTTTTTTATTGCGTTAGCTTTATATTGATCTGCTTTTTTAAAATCATAACCAGGGGTTACAGATTGGTTTCCAACAAGCATCATCTCATGTGTTATACCTGTGGCTGCATTATAGTTTCTAGTAAATTTATTTGGATCTCTTTTTTCAACTGACTCTAAAGATTGTGTCATTTTTTTTGTTGGATCTGATTTTTCAATCGGTGAAGTTTTGCTTAAATACTGCGCACAATGTTTTGATGTAAATGGTTTCATAATTTTGTTTTTTTATTTATTTTTGTTCCTTATCTGTTTTAGCTCAAAACCCATATTGTTCTCTAATTGGGCGAGCAAGTTCTTTAAGTCTCTTTAAATTTTTTTTGTTGGAGTAGTAAACTTCTTGAGCATCGGAACCTTCGTCTGTGTTTGTGTTAAACGTAGGCAAATAATTTAAGTCGTTCTTTGGAAGTTTTCGCAAGCTGTCGTTTTGATATGATATGTCTCGCATCATTAACTCCGCTTCACTCATTTTTCTTAAACCTTTTCCTCCCGTAGTTTCTGGGGGCGGCGCCAAATATATAGTCTCTTCTTTCTTTTTGTTAGCTGGTTCTACAGATTGTGTCATTTTTTTTCTTTGGCATAACGGCGACTTGGCGCTAAACCTTTGTTGGAATGGTGAACTCATATTATTTATTTTTGTTTCTTATTTATTATTTATTACCTCTTCTACCTCTAAGAGTTACTGACCCATCTTTCTCTCTTTTAACTCTATAACCTTTATTATACTCTTTTCTAGTCGGCTCTCTGTTAAGAATATTTTTTGGATCATTTACTGGTTTATCTTGCCAATCATTATCTTCAACCATTATATCACTAATGGTTTGATTTGTTGGGTTATAGTCTTCGGAATTATAAAAATATCTAGAAGGAACTCTTCCGCGTTTTGGTAGCTTTGGATATTCTTGATTGATTGGTGACTTTGCTGAGAATTGTTGTTGAAATGGTGAACTCATTTTTTTTATTTTTTAGTTTTTGGTACTATTGTACCACAGTTTTTAGTTTTTATTTTTGTTTTTTCTTTTTTAAACATTAAAAAGTACATTAAAGAGTTCCATTCACCTTTTAAAAAATCTATTATTTTCTTCATTATTTCCACATGTTAGTTATGTTATCGTATTCTTTTGTTGCGTTAAAACTAGGACAAGCTTTATTAGCAAAATCATTGTGACCGTGTATCGTAGCGTGGGCGTGTTGTATCTTCAAATACTCTAGTATATATACTAAAGCTTCTTTCTGCTCTTCAGTTCTAGTATCTTTAGGTTTAAAATTAACCTTATCAATCCCTCCAACATAAGCTATTCCAATAGATCCTTTATTATGACCCTTGCAATGAGCTCCTGTCTTTTCAACAGGTCTTCCTGTATGCAGAGAGCCATCTAGATAGATTAAAAAATGATATCCGATATCAGACCAACCTCTGTCTAAATGCCATCGTCTAACGTCTTCTACGGTAGTATGTCTACCTTCAGGCGTAGCTGTACAATGAACTATGATCTTGTCAATTTTACGCATTTAATTACATATTTTTAAATATAGTTGCTCCAGCTTTTAAAATTGTTTTGTAATCTTTTCTTTTTTGTTCTCTTGTTTTAGCTTCTGCATCAAAATAAGGTTTTGAAAGATCATAAGCTTGTTTAGCTGTCGTAGGCGTTAATCTAGTTTTTCTAATTTGTTTAGCTTGACTCAATCCAAATTTAGCAGCGTCTAGTTCAGCTTGATTTTCTTGTCGTGTAGGAAGCTTTTCAGAAGGATGAGCTTCAAACTCGGGGTTGTAATAACCTACATTACCAGGTGATTTTTCTTGCTCTAATGGAGATCCATAATTGTTTGGTGAATTAGCTTCAATAGCGTCTTGCCTTGTTTGCTCGTAACTAGACATTACACCGTCTTTGTTTAAATCTCCTAACTTTTTGATAGGACCAGGTGTTTTACCACAGAATTTTTTTTGAAATGGTGAACTCATAATTTTTTTGATTTATTTTTTTGATTTATTTTTTTGACAAAAGTTTCTAGCAGCTTCTACGCTACCAAAACCCCATTTTTTTAAAGCCATAGCTTTTTTAGTTGGTTCACCTTTAGCGTCTTTCATTGCTCCAGCCATACCTGCGAATCTACATGCAAACGAAACTCGGCGTTTATTAGTTCCAGAAGTTAATCTTTTACCTAGTGACTTACCTGTTTCAGATTTATACTCTGATCGCATTTTTTTATTTGATTTTTCATAAGCTTCTTCTTTTATGAAAAGTGGTGATTGTTTATACGCCATTATTTATCTTTTTTTAATTCGATCCACTTAGATATAGTATAACCTATAGTCACTAGTAATAGAAATATTTTCAAACCGTCTTCTATTTGTGTAAATGTTGTTACGCCTAATGCTCCAGCATTCATTGCGTATATTTTAATATCTGATATACTCATTTTAAATTTTTTCACAACTACCTTTACTATAAGCTTTTTTTCCTGGAACAGGTTTGTAACCTTTCCAACAACGGCTTTTGCTAAAAGGAGAAGTAGGTTTTAACATACTTAAAGGGCCTTCAAAATCAGATCCTTTATCTTTTTCACTTTTAAGTAGCTTAGGATGGTTTTTATAAACTTCTTGCTGCTGATCATATGTTAAAGTATCAAAGCCAAACTCACCGTAGCGTTCTTGAGCTATTTTTTCTTTATTAGCTTCGCTAGTAGCTTTATACATAGCTTTAGCTGTTTTAGGGTTTATTTTTGCCATTATTTCTTATCTTTTTTTTGCAGTTCTAATATTTTTTTAACTCTATTATTTTCGTTTTTAAGCTCTCTAATTTGCTTTTTAGTTAATCCAAAATCTAGTAATGTTTTAACTTGATCAGGTTTGTTAGTGTCTTTCTTCATTTTATCAACCTTAAGTTGCAATTCTTGCTTAGGTGTTAAAGGTTCTTTTTTATCCCAACCACCGTAATATCCAAGACCTAATTCCCAAGTTGCCCATCCAAGACCTAAAGCTACTTTTTGCCAAAGTGAAGATCTTTCGTTTACTAAACCTCTTAAGTTGTTTATTTTCTTCATAACTCTATCAAGTGGAATATTGGTAAAACCAGTTACAACTTGAGCACCCGCCATATAAGCTGGGTTATCTAAGCTAAAGCCTTTCTCTTTCATATCCTTCATATTCCAGCTAAAACTTCTCAATCCACCTTTTATCTTGCTAATTTTAGACCCAAGAGGTGGTGAAAAGCTTAGTAAATCATCTATTGCATTTTCGTATTTAGGACTTTTCTTACCATGCTCTTCATAAAGAGTTATTAACGCATTTTTAATAGCAACACTTGCTGCTCCAAATATACCTAAACCTTTAAGTTGAGAATCGATCATTCCATTGACAACCTCGTAAGCTTTGTCATTTCTTTTCTTAGCTTTTGCTTCGTCGGTTTCTTCTTCATCATCTCCAAATCCTAAAGCAAATACTGCTTGTTGCAGTGAGTTAAATATTAAATTCTGAATAGCACCATAGTAAACTATTTTAGATACATTGCTTTTCCAGTCGCCTCGTTTATTTATAAGATCTTGTGCAGCACGTTTTTGTATACGAGCATACTGCATTGGAGTGTTTGCCCAAGCAAGTATTACACGACCAGCAGCAGAGGCTTGTTGTTGGCTAATTTTACTAGGCGAACTAGACTGTTGGTTTTCTTCTGCTATAGCTTTAAAATCTTCAAAAGCTTGCGTCTCAGCATCAGCATCGCTTAAACCTTGTTTCTTTAAAGCTTCTAATCTATTTCTATAGAAAGTAGAACCACCAGACGCAATAGCGAAGCTATCAGCGAATCTAGTCATAACAAAACCTTTGCTAAGTAAGAAAGCAATAGCTGCTTTAGGTTTGTTCTTAGATTCTCTTACAGCATCAGCAATTTCAGATTCACTTACATTGATCTTAAGACCGTTTCTACGTTCTACTAAGTAATCAGAATTCATAAGCGTCATAAAATCACCCCAAAATTGTTTTTGGTTTGCAAACGCTCTTCCTGCCTTTATTATATTATTATCACCTAAGTTTATGAAGTTTACCGCAGATATAGTTTGTAGTAACGCAGATCTTGTATTTAAGAACATTACAGCACCAACAGAGTTGTTTAACCAGTTAAGTAATCCTTCTGTCACTCTGTTACCTCCGATTGGTCTATTGCTACCAGATTTCATTCTACGTATAGAATCTTCCATAGCTTCACGCCATCTAGTTCCGTACGCAGCTTCCATCTTGTTCATATTATCTTCAGAGAATATAATGTCGATGTTCTCTCTCCACTCTTGCTGGTATTCAGCTCTATTAACTTTGTTAATACCACCAATAATATCTGTAGTGATATTACCACCTAACCAGTCTTTACCAGGTTTTGGATATTCTTTACCTTTTTGTATTTTAATAAGCTCGTCGGTGAAAACTGTTAACTTAGCGTCTTTGTTTACAAAATCATTTAGCTCTTTAACATCTCTTTTAGAAAGACCAGGTATAGTCATACCTTGTCTAGTCCAAGCAGCGACACGCACTGCGTGAGAATAAGTGAATTTACCAATACCAGTTTCTTTACTTAAGGTTTTAGGTAATGTTTTTAGTTTTGTTTTTAAAGCTACAAAATCATTTGCAGCAGATATCTTAGCTTGTGTAACAGCGGACTCAGCCCTATTATAAGGATCAAGTAAATTGGTTTTTAAGAAAGCCATTTGAGCATCTCCTTTTTTACCTTTACCTATCATCTTATATAGTAAACCTGTAAAGTCTTCAGCAGATGGTGGAATAAGAAAAGCATACTTGCCTTTGCTAGCACCAACTGTTTTAGCTCTAGCTGCAGAGTATTTTTTGTAAGCTTCAATACCAGATGAATCCTCGATCATATCATTTACGACAGTATCAAAGGTTTGTCTTTTACTAGCTTTTGCTAATTGAACTTTAGACTTAACATCTATTTGACTAAGTACATCCTTAACTGCTTTAACATTTCCTGTGTGATCGTCTGCAAAATAAAAGTCGTTATAACCTTCAGCTGCTTTACCCATAATCCAACCAGCTTTAGCCTGTGGAGTTCCATCACCTAAACCAGTGATATTAGCAAGTGGAATATCTAATCCCATACTAGCTAAGAATTCTTTAATTGGTCCAGCTGCATCTGCAGGTCTTGCCGTCAAAACAAACACATCTTTAGTTCCACGTTTGTCTGCTATAATCTTAGCTACATCTAATAGTGGTCCTTTACTTCCTTGCATTACTTTACTAAACTCAGAGAAATCCCATTGAGCTCCTTCAGCTTCCATGTTACCTGCTTCTTTAGCAAATGTAGCAGCGTCAATAGCTCCAGTAGTTCCATCAGGCATTGTGTATAACACATTGCTTTTAGTTCTAGCCAATGTATCATCAAAATCAAACACTCTAATTTTCTTAACAGGTTGATCTAGTTTTCTACCGTTTGCTAAGGCTTTATCAGTTTTTTCTAAAGCGTTTATAGCTGTTTGCACAGTTATAGGTCTGTCATATTTTATAGCGTCAGGAATTAAATCGCTGTCACGTTTTGAAGCCATTGACTTTCCAGGAGCTATAGAAATAAAAGCTTCTATTCTTTCTTGAGCTTCAATCTCTGTTATATTACCAACTATAACCTCATGTATAATAGCACTAGCTTCGTGTTGCACCTCTAAATTAGATTGCAAGCTTGGAGAAACTTTTATTCCATACTTAGCTGCGTCAGTGACATTATATCTACCGTGGACAAATGGATTAACCTCAGTGTGTACTCCAGGGTATTTTCTTATATCTGAAAGTCTACTAGCTTCATTTAAGTACTTAACATCTCCTGTTTCTCTAAACTTGCTCAATTGCTCTTCAAGAAGCGGATGGTTTTGATCTTTAGACTTCCAAGAAACTTCTGTACCATCTTCTAATTTTACCGTGTATGTTTTGTCTACCGCTGTTTGAGTTTGTGAACTTATATTCTCTTGATAATAATGTTCATTAGCCCATTTTTTCCAGGCATCTCTAGAGGCTTGAGGCATATCAAAAGTAGAAATAGTAGTTAAAGCCCATTGTCCATATGGAAACCAATGCTCTAAGTATGGTACTTTATCTCCTTTATTAGAATCATTAGCTGCTGTAGCCATTTTTCTACCTAATGTAGCGTTTGAAGATTGATCTGCTGGATATATTATTTGTTTTAATCCAGGTAAATTAGCCTCAGGATTTGCATCGTAAGCTTTATAAAAACCGTCGTAAAGTGAATTTTTACCGTTAATTAAAGCTTCAAATTTCTCTTTATTTCTAGCTATAGAAGATCTACTACCGCCTTTAGCGACTAGACTCATTTCTTTCAACTGATCAGTGGTAAATTGAGGTCCTGAATTAGATAAACCTAAATTAGTTATTTTACTTCTAACTTTACTCAAGTCAAAAACCATACCTTCTTTTAAAGCTTTTTCAGTTTTAACCCGATCTTTATCTCTGGTTAAACTAGCGTCTGTTATAGCTAAGTAGTTGCGTCTTGCGGAATTACCACCAGATGATAGATTAAAAGGAGTTGCTATAAAAGTTAACGTGGCGTTTCCAAACCCCGCGGCTACACCATCTTTTCTTGTTAATAAACTTAAGGTTTTAGATACTAAACTTTTACCAGAATCTTGATGGATTTGATCTTTTATACCTTTACTTTTTTGCTCCTCGGTTATACGCTTACTGGCCATAGATCTTGGCTTGCTAATCTTTTCAGGTTTAGTTGACACAATAAATGTGTCGTTTTTAAAACCAGAGCTGCCATTAAGTTTACCAGCTAACACTTGGCTTAGGGTTTTATATAACCTAATTCTACTAGGTTCTTTAGCTGTAAAAACAACTCCCTCTATTCTTGGATTAGCTTTTAAGTAATCTACAACACCGTTCATGGTAGTTGTGAACACTTCAAAAGCGTTACCTTTACCTGTTATACCTTTTCCAAGCTCAGTATCTCCAAATTCTAGATGGTAAAAATTCTCAGAACTTTCTATCGGGTCTCCTTCTGCGTCTTCAAGTATATCTAAATCTTTAGCTATATCCTCTATGTCCTGGTAGGTTTGACCTTCGTCAAATTCCATAAAAGCGGTTTCTTCTAGAGTTGTTTTATAAGTTCTATCACCTATTTTAAAAGAAGCCACTATAGCTTCGTCTGTTTCTTTCCAGTTTAGCTCCTGTGTTCGCTTACTAGCCATAGCTTTACTCTTACCAGCCCCAGTATCTGCTTTAGCTTGATCCGTAGTAAGCTTAGACCTACCTACAGTGTTTATAAGATTATCTACATACATCTTAGAAAGTCCAGTAAGTAGAGAACCAAACTCTGTTCTAGCTGGTCCTTTTATGGGTACGCTTAATTCTCCTTTAGTAATGCCAAGACTTTTTTGTAAACCTTCTATAGTTTCTTTTGTTATTCTGCGTCTATATTCTGGTTTTAATTCATACACTTGAGTTTGACTTGTACTACCTAAACTTCTACCACTTCTGTCTGATATACCCTCTATAGCTCTAGTAACTGGTTGATAAAACTTTTTTAATATTGTAGGATTTATAGCTATAGATCTACCTCTAACATCTTTAGAAACATCTACTTTTTTACCCTGTCTATCTATTACTGTTTGACTCGTAGCAACATTGTAAGGAGGCATAGCCTTTATAAAGTTTCTAACGTCTTCAACATTTTTAAAAACATTTTGAAGCTTGCTAGCCTCAGAAGAACTAGGTTGACCTTTAACATCAGCGTACTTTAAACTAACATTGCCTTTTACTTTTTTACCAGGCATGCCAAATAGTGCTTGTGATACTTTATCAAAGTATTTAGAAGCTAATTTTTTAAATGTTAACCTTTCTTTGTCAGTTACTTTAACTATACCCTCTACGTCTTTAAGTTTATTGCCTTCGGTAACAGGTCCAAACTCTCTTGGATCTACTTGAGTAGTAGCTACTTCTTTTTCTGGTTTAGGCTTAGGGTCTGATCCTTCGTCTACTATTTGTTTAGTGGAAGAATCAATAGCAACTAGATTAAATTTATTAGGATCAAGTCCTGCAGCTGTGTATATTTCTTTTTTTCTAAAACGCAGTCTTCCTAAAAAAGTACTGACTTCACCTTTTTCTTTAGCGTATTCTTCTGCTAGTGATTTATTTCTTTGCTCACCTGTTTTTTCTTTAGTGAAAACTATATCAACAATACCAGGTGTCATCATGTCTGTTACAGCCTGCAACACGTCTTCTGATGTTACTCCACTCTGTGTGGTTATATCTGGATTAAAATTTAACAATGGTAGTATTAAGCCAGCGTTTTTTTGAACAAGTGTGCCTGCGGCACTAATATCTCCCTCAACAATCTTATTCATTAGCTCTTTGTTCTCTATAGCTTGTTCAGGAGTTTCTTCAGTTTCATCTATTCTTTGACTTTGTTTAGCTTCAACTTCTGGTTTAGGCACTATTTCAGTTTCAACTATTTCACCTGTTTCTGGGTCAACTTCTTGTGTTACTCTACCTACTTTTCTAGCGGCTTCAATACCAGGATCCGCTATATCTACTTTAGCTCCTTCAGTGGCTACTCTAGCTATGGCTTTTCCACCTCTTTGAGTTTCTATAGTTCTATTATAATCTCTTAAAAAGTTTAATACAGATTCACCATCCTTAAACTTTATCTTAATACCAAAAACATCTTGAAGAGTTCTTCTTATTAAATCACCTATTTTAGTTTTAGATGTTTCATTAAACTCTATGTCACCATTTATTAAACCTTCGCTAACCATCATCATTATTTCCTCCATCATAACAGGAGTAGTAACACCTTGCGAAGCATATCCAGCTAGTCTTCTATTTATGTTATTGTTTTTTATAGTAACATTTTCGTTTTCAAACATTTCGTCCACTAAAGCATTACCTAGTTTTTTAGCAGCGTCAGGATCTTGATCAACTGTTTCTGAAAGAACAAAGTGACCACCTTCGTGAACACCTGTTGTAACTACGTTGTCTTCAGTGTTTATTTGATTATCTACTATAAGAATTTTATTACCTTCTCCCGTAATAACCATATCACCATAGTTATCAGACTGCATTACGTTGCCACCTTGTTCTAATAACTCTTGTCTATAAGCATTAGCCTCGGCTGTAGTATCAAATTCTACCATATCAACCTTGCCTTTTGCTTTTCTAATTTTATTAAGAAAATTCTCTACACCAGTTTGCAGCTTAGCTCTTTGCTCATCAGCAGCGGGTCTTACATAACCGTCAATCTCTAAGTTTATATTTTCAATTCTATCATCTATATTTTGATGAAAAGATTTGTCTATGTTTTTTTTAGAGTTTTCTAGATTTTGTCTTTCTTGCATTAACTTAGCTACATCAAAAGTAAGATTATCATCTAACCATTTAGGTATTCTAGGTGTTTGATTTGTTACAGCTTTAGCATTTTCTAACATATCTGTAACATCTTGCTGCGTAGCTAAACCGTTTTCTACTAATTTTAAAGCTATTTTCTCAGCTTCAGTGGCATTTTCTCCTATATATTGATAATCTAATAAATTGTTTTTAGAATTACCTTTAAAGTTAGGTATTTTAATACCACTCATTATTCCTGCTGTAACAAAAGATAATCCAGAAGTAGTCTCTACTTCGGCTTTCGTGTAAGTATCATCTAAAAAATCTACATCAAATTTATAATTTAAATATCTATTTATTAAAGCCTCTCCAGACTGCTGTGTATTTTCTTGAACAGTTTCTCCAAAACCTTGTTCTACAAACTTAGAAGCTTTTGAACTTAGTTTTAACAATGATTTTTGAAAAGAATTCATAAAACCATTGTAGCCTTCAGACTTATATTTACCTATGGCTCTTTTTACTGTGTTCTGAAGAGTTCTTTTACCTATAATATCATCAAACCAACCTCCTTTATTGTTAATAGGTCCAGTGGCTGCATACCAAGCGCCGTAAGCTAAAGACCCTGTGTTAGCAAGCTCTTGTGCCTCTTCTTGGTTTAAGCCAGCGCCTAATGATTCTGACAATATAGTTTCGTGACCTGTATATGCTCCATACATGCCTTGAAACATTATATTGTCTATTGTAGAAGTTTTTATAGGTAGCTTAAGCTTGGAGGCAGGTGATCCACCTATCGCAGTTGCTAGATCTTTATATCTTTTATACTTAGCAACGTTTAGCCCAAAGCCATTAAGCGCTGCTCCAGTTGTTAATCTTAACCCTTTTGAAGCTGTACCAAATCCTTTTGTACCAACTACTTGAAGCAATAAGCTACCAAAGACTGTTCCTCCTTGAGTAGTATATCCTCTAAAAGTTTTATGATTTTTAAACTTACCTTCTTTTTTTACTCTTTCAGTTAGTTTTTGTATATAAGAAGCATCACCAACTACTGAGTAACCTTCATCTACATTCCATAGGATTTCATTTTTATCGTCTCTGTCTATAGCATAAGTTTTACCTTCTATTTCTAAAGTAGGGCCGTAAAAATTAGTATAAGTTTGATAAGAAGCTCTTCTTCTGTTTATTTCAGCTAGTCTACCTCTTCCTCTATCAGCAATATCATCTGCACCAACAACATCAGAAACCCAATTTTTTAAGCCCCACGCTTCTTCATAAAAAGCTACAGGTATATTTTTTAAACCTTCTGCCGTGGCATATAACTTAGAAGAAGCATCACCCCTATTGTCTAAAGTATTATTAAATTTTATTTTTTCAGCTAAATATTCCTTGTCTTTTGCGAAAGCATCTGGAAATAAAACAGAAGCATAAGCTTCATAAGCGCCGTAATCAAAAATAGTTTTAGCTTCACTTTTTCCATATTCAGGAAGCTTTAAAGACATAGCTCTTGGAGTACTAGATGTTATATTGTATTCTTCGTACTTGCCATCTTTATCATATATAACATCTAGCATTTTTTGCTTAGTATTGTATCTATGATCCATTTCCTGCATGTAGAAATTTACATAATCTTGCATCTGTCTTTGAAACATAAGAGGCTCATCTTTAAATTTACCACTTTGTTCAGCCTCAACTATGTCTCCAGCAAATCCTTTATAAAGCATAAAACCTAAAAAATCATCTGAATTAACACCTATTTGCTCAAGTCCTTTAACTCCTCCAAATTTATTTATTAGTAGGTTTTTATCATAACCTTTTAGCTGACTATTATGTTTTTGGCTATCTTTAAAATATAAAAAAGGAAATTCTAAATCTAAATCTTCATATTCTATAAGCGCTAAAGCTTTATCTTTTGAAGTAGCACCATCAATCCCGTACATAAAACCAGCCATCTCAGATGTTTTAATATAGTATTCGTATGATTCAGGCGTAGGCACTGGCATGTTAAAAAACTCAGGAACAGTTGTTTCACCTTCTTCTATTCTATAAAAATTAGGAGCCTGGTTTAGACTTGTTCTATTGTTGTAATTTTCTAATCCTCTCTCGTTGTATAATCTACTAGTGTCTTGTTTTTCGTTAAAAGCTTTAATTTCAGCATTTTTTTTCTTAATTTTTTCTTGCTGAGCTATAACATCTTTTTTAACATCTTCAGGTAAATAACCCATTTCAGATAAAATAGAAGCATATGAATTAGCAAATTCTATATTTTTTTCTATCTTAAATTCAGGATCTTCTTTTAATATTTTATTGTACTTAGTTGTTAAATCAATAAATCCTTCTTCACCAGGTTTTTTTACATAAAAATTCATAGGAGCTTTTCCATCTTTGGATTTTCCTAGTTTATATTTATATTCGTAACCACCTTCTCCTTTAAAAACTTCATCAGGTTCTAGATCATCTATGTTATAACCTGTAAGACTTTTATATTTTCTATTAAAAAAATCTTTATCAAATTTTGGCTGACTAAACCCGAAATTAAAATTATCTTTTGGTTTTAATAAATCTAAAAAATTATATTTCTTTGATACTGATTTTCCATTTCCAGAATCTGAAAGATCGGACCCTGTGTTGTTTTGCGACTCCTCGTTTGGATCCTTTTTTTCCGGGGAGTCTTCTATCTTTACCTCTTCAATCTCTATTGCTTCTGGCGCTTTATAACTAGTTTGCTTCTTCCATTCTGCAATCCTTCTTTTCATTTCTTTGGGATCAAGAGAAGGTTGAATTGCTTGTAATTCCTGTACTTTTTCTATTAACAGCATTTAATTAAATTTATAGGTTATTATCGTCAATAAACTTTTGAGCTTTAGCTTTTTTAGCTTCAGCTAAATCAAACACCGCAGCGTCTGCCTGAACCGTAGGAAACTGGTTCGTAGTAAATTGTTTCAGATAATTATTCATAAAGTATTCTTTATATTTCTTTTCAAATAAAACTTTTTTATCTTGCATAAGTGGCAAGTCTTCTGTGTAGCTCCAAGAACTATCGCCAGCATTAGCGTTTTGCACCATCTGATCGTCCTCTTCAACACTTGTACCTTTAGATATATAAACGTTCCAAGCTGCAACCGCGTCTTGCTCAGAGCTCATTAAACCAGCAACCTCAGCGTTTATAAACGGAGTTACTTTCTTTTCGATTTTATCTAAATCGTATTTAAGTGTATTTCTACCTTTTCCATTTCCAATGTCTATGATCTCGTAATCAAAAGAACCATCAGGATTCATAATCACATATTCTTCAGTTATTTTAGCTCCAGCTGTTAGCTCTCCGTTTTCACCAACCATATCAGGAGAAAATACACCAACCTCGGTAAGCAATCTTAACATATCTTTATTAATGTCTGGAGTAGGCGCTACAAGCGAAGTGTTAGATTCAATTAAAGAATTTAAAGCCGTGTTGTTAATAACTAACGGCTCTTCAAAAGCAGGGCCAATAAAGACTATTTGTTGAGCACCACCTGGTAGCAAATCTAAATAAACGTTATAACCATCTGACTTAGAAAAACCAGGTTTAGCAGTCATAACACTGTTAGCAGCTGTGTATTTAAAATTATTGTTAGGATCAAAGTTTGGATCATCTGTAACACTTAACTCTGCTAAAAGAGAAGATAAAAAATCTAAAGACAATTGTGGAGATTCTTGTAGGTGCTTAATTTCAGACAACTCGTAAGCGCAAGTTTCATCTTGACAGTTATTAGAGTCTACAGCTAATTTTAACTTAGCATAAATTCTACCAGTATTTCTATACGCATTTTCTAGTAGCTGAAAATTATAATCACTAGTGCTAGATGTAAAACCTTCATTGTAAGCTATAGCATCACTTTCATTAAACTGCTGTAAAAAAAGGTTTTGATTTAAGTTTTTTTCCATTTTGTTTTTTTAATTATCCTAACATTCCACCACCAATTGAAGCTATAGACCCAAGTGCGCCTGTTATAGCACCTGTTTGATCTGCTTTAGCTTGAGCTCTATCTTGTTCAGTACCCATTAATTCTGCATAAGTCCTATCCATTTCTTTAACTTGTCTTTTTTCTGTTTCACCAAAAACAAATTGTTTACCCATAGCGCCAGCTTGCTGCATTCTTTGTTCTTCAGCTATCTTTTGTTGTTGAGCTCTTTGCTCTCCAGCAGCTGCTTTGTCTTCATTAGCTTTTTCTTGTTGCTCTATACTAGCTGCTACGCCTTTTTTAGATCTTAAAGCCGCTTGAGCTAAAGCCGTAGCTCCACCAGCGCCAGCTCCTGTAGCTCTCATTGTATCTAATGTATTAGCTAGTGAGATATCAGCTTCTTCAATTTTAATCTCAGCAGCTCCAGTTGCGACACCTAGGTTGGCGAAAGGATTAGTTATCATTCCGCTAAGACTAGTGTAATCTTCGTAAGGGTTTACAACTTCTTGTCTATTTTTCTCTAAATTGTTTAGCTTGTTCTGTAAGCGTCTCTTCTCTCTAGCTGCTGCTTGCGCTGCTTTCTTGGCAGACGAAGCTCCAAAAACGCCACCTAATATAGAGGCTCCAAGACCTATAACTGCTCCTGCTCCTATTGGCATATCTTTATATTTTTATTATTAATATCCATTGTTTATATTGTAATTAGTTGAAACTTGAAACAACTGTTTTTCACCTCCAGGATCCGTAGTTGAATCTGTTGAGAAAGTTGCTAAGGCATAAAAACCTTTTATTCCACTCATTGAATTACCCCAAATGACTTCGCTGTCATTAGCAGAACTATTGTTAATTAAGTTTGCTACGTACTTGTTTTCTTTTCTTTCAAAACCAGCGTGATGAACTGGAAACTGAGGGTTGCCTGTACCAAAAACGCTTTGGTAGTTAGATCTACTAGTTACACTAACGAAGTTTAAGGTTGTATTTTCAGTAAAACTACAACTATTGTTGACTGTTAAAATCCCTAAGTTATTGAAACCTATAAAATCACCAGCATTTATTTGTACATCCGTATTAAGTACTAGTTCACCTGTTGAATTATTAAATGAAACCACAGAAGTTCCTGATGGTATATTGTTTCCAGAAACAAAAGTCCCAGCTGGTATAATGCTACTTGTTGACGTGATTGTTACAATGTTGTTAACAGATTGATCTATTGCTTGAGCTTCAACTAGTGTATAAGAAGAAACCGTAGTGTTAGCTACAACTCCAGTTCCAGAAACACTAGAGTTTAAAACAGGATTAACGCTAGCGCTTATTAATACTGATGTACCAGCAACTGTTTGTTTAACAGACGCAGATGAAGCAGCTTCAACAAATTCACCTTCATAATAACTATAAATACCACTAGTACTATCAAAATGAGATCTCCAGTCTATAACCGGCTGCGTGTCAGCTCCTGTTTCATCAGAAACAATAGAGTCAACCATCCACCCATTAGCGCCTTCATAAGAAACCGTACTAAATGTTTTAGAGTTAGATGGTGCGGCGTTAAAAGAAACAGTAACTTTACTCTTGTTGTCTACGCCATAAAAATTACCTCTATTACTGTTAGAATAATGCTTCCACACTCCATCTGAGTTTGTAGTGTAAAATTTATTATTTATACTAAATATTTGACTAGGTCTAAAAGTAAAGAAACTAACCCAACCTTTAGCGTTTTCGTCAAAAGACAATGTGTTATAATCTAACTTAATACCTGTGTTAGCTACTTGCGTAGATACAACATATTGACTATTATGCATGTCATAACCGCCAATTATCAAACCAACGCTTGAATTAGTATTTACTCTATTTACTTCGTCTCTAAAGTAATCTTTCATTCCATAAGACGATATTTCGTCTATGCCACTGTTAGATAACCTTAGTACACAGTTATTGTTTGTGTCTGAAAAATATTTAGCGTAACCATATACAGCAAAACTTTCAGGATTTTTACTTATACCATACTCACCTGCGTAAGGAACTATTTGACCTATAACAAGATTAGTAGATGTTACAGACCCTCCGCCTTCAGCATTATATATAGCGTCTTTATCTATTAAAGCTCTAGATACTTTATTTTCTTGAAATATAACTAAGTTTGCGTCTTCAGCATATAACCTCTGTATTGAAGCATTAGCTGGATCTGCTGTTTTAGTTATGTCTTCACCAACAGAAAACACGTTTGTTTGATTAATACCAGTTCTAGAATTAAATATACCAGAGTATATTAAAGAGCTAGATCTAAAAGAAGCTTTATTTTTTTCTTCTACTATATAAGCTTTAACTCCAAAATCGACTGTTGTATTGTTATAACCGCCTCGTATTCTAGACTCTTCTATAGCCCAGTTTTTGTCGTCAGAAGAAGAAACTCTTTCGTAACCACCTATATCTTCGGGTATACCAAAAGACCCATTCCATATTGGTTCATCTTGATTATTCGTCTTTTTAAGAATAAAAGTGTTAAAGTATTTTACTTCTACTACTGCTCCCATATTTTAATTATCACTTATTTTAATTTTAAATTACAACTACACTATAGAAAATAGATAGTTAGATGTGGAAGGAACTAAAGGCGTATTTGTTCCTGTTCCAGCAGTTAATGTCCAAGTATAAGCGTAAGAACTTCCTCCATACACCAAACAACCTCCAATTATTGTTTGATTTGTAGCAATAACATTTTTTAAAGTAGCTATGTCTACAAATTTAGCTGTCCAACCTTCTGTAGCCATGTTTGCGCCTCCAGTACCTCCTGTTGGATTTATTATAATATTACTACTACCATTACTAGATACTAAATTTTGCCAGCTTGAAAATTCACCACCTTGATTTCCGCTTAACCAAGCATACCAACCATTAACATTTGTACCACCTATTAAGCCACCGTTTGGATCACAAACTCTAACAAATATAAATCTTCCTTCATAGGAAACTCCTGTAGGTATATTTCCTGAACAGTCTCTATAATAACCCTCTAAAGTCCACTCTTGTAAATCACATATAACTAAACCTGTGTTTACTATAGCTTGACATTGTACTGTATCTCCTGGATCAGATACCTCATATGTTATAGTGTAAACATCTGAAGGCATATTTGCATCTTGATAACCAGTGTTAACTAAGTCTATTTTTGCCGCTGAATTGAATGAAGCAGCGCCTGGGTTTTCTAAAGCAAAATAACCTGGAAACAATGTTTCTTCCCCAGGTGTTCCAGCTCCTCTAACTTCACTTATTTTAGTGAAAGTTAAATCTTTATATTTTTGAGTGTTGCCAAGTATATCTGTTGATCTCCAACCTGCTCCGTTGACAGCTTGTAGTTCACCTACGTACCTAACGTTTGTTCCGCCAGGATAAAAAGGTGCTAAAGGACAATCGTCCCAAAGTTCTGATGAATTAGTTGTATTTAGTATTTGACCTTCTCCAACTGTTACAGCCGCAGAAACTTCTAGTTGACCTGGTGTTCCAGTTTGTAATGTAGCAGAAGAATTGCTCGTAAACGCCGGTACTGTTATGTTGTTATTAACAGTTACAGTTGTTTGACCAGCAACAGGCGTGTCTGCTTGTTTAGAAACGATATATGTTCCAGAAGGAACACTTCCAAAAGTATTTGAAGTAGATCTATATAGTATATTATCTACATCTATAATTAAAGCTGCCCAGTTATAAACTACAAAAGTGTTACTACTAGAAACAGCATTTATAACTCCAAAAGGTGTTAGTGGATCTCCTGGTGGTGTAAAAGCAGTTCCAGTGGTTTGTAGTCCAGCTGGTAAAGGATAAGAAGTATTTAATGTTGTAACGTCCCAACCCGCACCTATATCTTCACTACCTGTATATACTTTTATATCTGTTACAGAGGTTTGGTCGTTTAAAACCTGTACAGTTGAACTATTCCCTGATGATGTTGGAATATGTGGCTGTGTATTGCCTAAGCTTAAATCTTGAGTTATTGTTATAGGTAAATCATTAACTGTAGCTGAAAAAGTTAGCGTAAAGTTTCTAGCACCTTCGTCAATTCCGTAATATATAAATGAAGCAAAACCATTGGCTGTTTTAAGCATATACTCATAACTACCAGGTGTTGTTTCTTCAAAAGAAAAAACAGGTTGTTGCACGGTTGGCCCAGGAAATGGATATGGATCAAAAACATATTCTGTTTGAACATTTATTCCATTATCGTCAATAACACTATCTAAAGCTAAAGGTACGTCAATATCTCCAGATGGTATAGCTGCTCCGAAGTTATCAACTAAATAAATAGGTGCTTGTAAACAGTTTTCACCAGATCTTAAACTTTCGTTGAAAGGATTATCATTCCAGTTTGAAAGACCTGCAGCGCCGCTGCCTCCATCATTTTCATTTATTATAACATCGTTTATGTCTTGTATAAATCCAGTTGTTGATGTTTCCCAAAATATATCTAGTAAGCTTTTAACTGGTTCTGTTTCATAAACAGCTAAGTATTGTATACCTGGCGTTTCAGCGCTATATACATTTATTGAGTCTCCAAGAGTAACTGGCAAAACTGTAGAAACAACTAAACTATCTGCTTCGTTAAAATCTAGAAGTTGACCACCTGTTACTTGAACCACATTATTAACTTCTATTTCAAGATTAGGTATTGTGCCTGAAACATTTAAAACAACAGTTCCTTCAGGAACACCTGTTGTTGTTTCAACTATTAAACCTGGTACTATAGGATCTGTACCTGCGCCTTGAGATGATAACTCAAATAATGTTCCGGTAAAACCAGTTCCAGCTATAACAGCGCCTGCTCTAACTGTGTTTCCACTGCTAAAACCAGAACCTGAAACAACTAAGTCATCTGGAAAGCCTGGTCCAACAACCTTATCACCGATTTCTATATCAGCTGTAACCCCAGAAACAGAAGTTAGCTTTAATGTGTCTGTTGTTTCTGTAACAGCTATAATAGCGCTAACCGAGGTAAAGTTAACATCAGCAACTTGCCCTATTCTTTTAGCTGTATTTATTCTTGCTATATATGGATTAGATTCTACAGAGTAAAATTGAGGAAAATAATTTGGAGCTGGAGGATCTTGAGGATTGTAATCAAATAGATCTGTGTTTGTAGCTACAGTTGACGCAAAATCAAAAGTTCTACCTGGGTAGTACTGTAAATTGCTATCACCTATGTTACCTAGCGTTTCTGAAACCTCTACGTTAGAATTTTCAACTCTTCCATATAGCTTTATAGAACTTCTAAATTGATTTTGATCTGGACCAACCTCAGACAAGTCTCTAGGTACTTTATTTATATTATCACTTATTAAAGCTATGTGAGATGTTTTACCAACTTCTAAAGTAGTATTATTAGGATACGCTGCCATAATACCTGGCAAATACACATTATAATATTCTTGCTCAGTTTGTTTAACAACAACCTTAAATGTATACCAACCAAGAGGATTATAATCGCTAGATGTTTGATCTCCATTATAAACACCTGGAGTTCCTGCTGTTGCTATAGTTTCATTAAACAACATTTTTATAGAATTACCTCGCCATTCGTCTGGCTGAACACTAGAGTCTATATATGGAGAGTAAACTGTGGATCCTATAAATTTATTACCATTTATAGTTATTAGATCTTTGTTGTCAGACAATATAACTCCAGATTGTCTACCGTATCTATCAGAAAGAATAACTCCTACTTGATAATTTCTATTCGTTTTCAAACTATGGTTTGGATATTCTATAACACTACTAGTGTTTTGAACGTCTCCACCTGGTTCTATTATTATAACTTGCCCTAAATTAATATTAGCTGTTGTAGCTGTATCTAGAGTTATAGTTCCGGTGTTTCCACCGCCGGTAGTTACACTTGTTACCAACGTTCCTTCTGGTATACCTGGGCAAATAACTACGTAACCCACTTGTATAGTTGAGCCGCCTTTAGGATTGTAGTTTGTGAATGTTATTGTCGTAGACCCCGAAGGTATAGCGTCTGCGTCTACTGTAACTTCATTAAGTGTGAATTCAGTTTTCTCCGTAACAGCTACGTTATAATTTAAATGATCTGGAGCTGAATGTTTATCTTGAAAATTACCATATATAACTCTATTACCAGATACTTCTTGTGCAAAAGCTCGCACTGGTATTTTGTCATATACTCTTATTAAATCTTTTTCTGGTAGAGTTTTGATAGGTTTTTTAGACTTGTAATTATAGGTATAATAATCTGTTTCACCTATTGTTAAAACAGTGTCTTCAGCTATTGTTTGAGCTGAGCTTAAAGTTATAGTACCTGAAGTACTAGGATTTTCTTCTGGATTGTCAGGCTCATAGTTATCTATAGTTACAAACGATGTACCTAGTATGCCAAACCCTGTTACTCTATCGCCGATGTTTATACCACCTTGAACGTTGTCAACAGTTAGAGTTATTGTTGTTGTTGCGGCAGAAGCTTGACACACTGCAGCTGCATTGAATATAGTGTTGATATCTACAGAGTCTACTACTTTTACAGAAGCACCATCTGACTCTTTATATAGTATTTCTAAAAACTTAACTTTTAATTTATCTTGAAGCTCGTAGTTTTCAAAAGGAAGTGGTATTCTAAGTTCTATGTTATCTACTTTGTTTTCCATAAAAGAAACTATAGAACTTCTATAAGCTGCGTCTTGATCATTTACATCTTGTACGTTATCTGCTTCGTCTTTTTTAACATACATAAAATAACCGTCTTGCTTTGGTATAAAAGTAGACTGAGTAAATGTAGAAAATAAAGAGTATTCATCGTCGTCAAACTTAAATCTATATCCAAATCTAGCAAACTTGTCTTCCAAATAAGTTGGATCACCAGCGTAGTCTTTATTATAATAAGGGTTAGCGTTGAAAACTATGCTTTGAGTTATATCATCTAGATCAGGCAAAGTACCACCTGTGACTGTAACTTCCCAAGCGCTAGTAGAGTCATTGTAAGTAAAGCTACTAACTGTAACACCAGCAACTTCAACTATAGAAGGAGGATTTGTACTTGTAGTGTAAGACACGCTAGCGCCGGTTGCTCCATATGGACCAGGCACGACTATATCGCCTTCAAGCGTACTTAAGTCTACCTGTGTGTCACCGGCTGTTACGTCGTTTTTTATAATTCCTTTTCCACCATTTGGTAAATAAAAGCTAGATACATCTTTCATTGTTGACTCGTAATCTCCAGATGACAATTCACTTTCTGAAAATAGTTCTATTGCTTTATGAGGATTGTATTTAGCTACAGATATTTGATCTTCTGTGGTATAGTAACCAAGTGCTGTACTAGCTTTTTGTATGTTTATTTTTCTTGGCTGATTTCTGTTGTCAGTCCAAAACAATAAGTTTTCTAAAACATTTATACCATATATAGGATGTTTAGTTGAAAAGTTTAAAAAAGCACCTTCAACTAAAGTTGTTATTGAGTCTGTTTTAGAGTCAAAAGATATTATAAAGTTTTTAGCTAAAGGATTGTAGTTGTTTAAATTTCCATTATGGTTAGTGTAGAATAAGTAAGCAACACCACTTGAGTCGTCAACAACTTTGCCTATACAATTTAAGTTAGAAGCGCCAGTTGCTTCACCTACATCAGCAACTTTAGTGTTACCTAGTACATTCTCTAAAGAACCTACATTATCACCTTCTGATTTATTAACCTGTACATTTATTGCATTTCTGTATTCGTTGTTTGCAATAATACGAGCATCCAAGTCTTTATTCATCTTGGACTTTAAAAAAGTATTTGAAGCTTTAGCCATTTAATTTTAGTGTTTTATCCATTTAGATTTACCTCTCATTACTTGAGTTATTTCTTCAAGCTTTATATTAGATAATCTTATTTTTGTGTTTCTCAACTTAGCAGATCTTTCTTTTTTCAATCTTTGAACTAAATATTCTGGTTGATTAGCACGTGTTGATATTATAGCATGCAGTATATGCACGTATAAAGCCTCTTCTGCCATCTTAGGGATCTTAGTATCTGAATCATATGCTAATCCATCGGAAACGTATTCTAGTACTATTAAACGGTTTACTAAATGACTAGAAAAAGACATTTTGCCTTCACGTTCGTTTAAATTAAACCAACCATTCATTTGTGAGTATTGAGGGTCTAGTCCATATAGCTCACCATAGTTTCTATAACCAATCCACTCACCGTTTTGGTTCCAGTTAAAAGCGAAATCATTTATACCAGATAAACCTGCGTTGTCTAACAAAAAATCTTGAGCATTGCCTTCGTGCCATCTTTCTTGAGTTATCGATGTACCTTCGATATCTGACCCAAAGTTGTCTTGAGTTGGAACTCCTTTTTCGTCTTGTATCTGCGTGTAGTAAGGACTTGTAGTTAAGTTGTTAGCAGGATATATAACATGCTTTACACCCAGTTGATCTATCCAAGATACTTTAACGTAGCTAACATAGTCTTGAGGCAAAGGCAGCGTTAAACTAATAGGTATAGTTAACTCTGCTGATTTAACACTTTTCAAAGTGTCATAGCTAAATTCTTGTAAACCTCTTTTAGCAAAAAACAATACATCAGATTTTTTAGCTGTTTGTATAAGTTTTCCATCTCCAACATAACCAACCATAAAGTTATCTATAGCATCATCTAATGTTATATATGAATATCCACCGTAATTGTTTTCAACTACTTCTCCATATGCCTTCTCTGCCTCCGTGGCACCGTAAAGTCCACCATCTAGCTTCTTTAGTTGAACTACTATGTATAAACCATTAGCTGGTTCTGAGCCAGCTTCAAAAGTTATAGAATTGTCTACTACAGAGAAATCTGTAATATATTCAACGTAAGAACCCGGCAATCCAGAAGTACTCGTGTATAGCTTGAAGTTGTTTAAAGAATAGTTTATATTGTTAGGATCAAAACTACCTAAGATTAAATCTGTATCAAATGTAGTTTTAAAAGATAGTTCAACACCGTCACCTCTAAAACCTTGAGCTCCTTGATAATATTGTTGGTTTGTTTCAGTTATTAAACTCATTTATTATGATTTTTCGTTTATTTCAGTTTTTTGAGATTCTTGCTCTGCTATTTGTATTATACTAGGGTCGTTCACTATTACACCACAGTACTTTAATATATTTATGATTATATTGTTTTTCTCAGAAATATCTAACTCAAAGTCTACGGTTGAAGAACCTGAAATGCCAGATGGACTAAATAGATATTGACCTAAAGCTCCAATAGTAAAACCCCAACTTGGTGAGGTTGGCTTGAATATAGAGTTTACAGTAACAGTGCTTGGCTTTGGATTTATCTTTAATATTAGTTGATTCGTTGTTTTAGGAAATATCGGCGTGTTAGTAGAAGTTGTTAAACACAGCGGATGCTTATTAGTCGGTGCGGTTAGTTTTGATCTTATTATTTTAGAATAATCTTTTTTACTACCCAACTGTGCTATTGAAGATACGTTAGGGTTTACGTCACTGTAATTTGTAGATATTTCACCTATCTTGTAAAGTTCTCCAGCTCCAGAATAAACCCAGCCATCATTAGGTGTGTTGTAAGTAAATGAAGCTTCTTTTTCAAAAGGATATAATTTGTAAGATATATCCTTAAACATATCAAAAAATTCAGTATCATTCTGAGCATTTGTTTGGTTTTTTCTATTTTGCTGGTTACCGTCAGGAAAATAAGACTGAAATATTTCGTCTTGAACCTGCTCAGCTATACTATTAAACTCGGCAGGTGTTACGTAACCTCTCTGCTCTTTGTTTATTATATACAAGACTGTTTGATATACCGTGTTTACACTTACCGCCATTTTTTATTTTTTATTAATTATAGAAACTAAGCCACGTTTAAAGTGGCCTAGCTACTACAATATAGTATTACTTGTTTTTATAGTTTTTTATCTATAGACTTATAGATTTCTACACCTTCGTCAGTCTTTAAGAAAGCCGCAAATGCAGAGTAAGGGTTTTCGTCAAACGGAACGTTCATTAGTTTTCTACCATTTGATCCCCATGTAAATGTTCTTTGATCTTGAGATAAGTTAATTATACCTGCTTCAGATGCTCTAATTGCAAAATTACGTAGCATAACGTTTTCGTCATTAGCTAAGTTAATAAACAATGAAGGATTGTTTCGAGCGAATAACAACAAATCTCTTTTAAGTTCTTTAGAACTCATAGTATTTACTTGAGATCCTTTTTCAACACGTAAGATAGCCTCAGCTTGATCTATGTCCATGTGTCTAGCAGCATTTAAAGCATCAATTTGAAGATCTAAAACATCTAGTTCGTCTTCAGCTACCTCTGTTGCGCTAAACTCTTCGTATATTCTACCTTTTAATGGGTGATACAAAGATAATAGTTTTTGCAAGTTTTGCTGTGCTTTTGGTACTTTTAAATCTCCATTAGAAAATCTAATATGACCCATGGTACATTCTCCTTTTTGTTCATCTACAAGTGGAGAATCTTGATTCGTTGCATATCTTATTTCCCTCTGTTTTCCAGATTCTTCATCAAAATAAAGTAACGAATGTTTTCTTGTATGTTTACTAGGTATAGTTAGAGTTAAAGGATTTTTATTACCTTTTAAATAGTAAACTCTATCTTTAATTTCCCACGTTGGTTTTGTGGGTTTGATTGGTGCAGTTTTAACTGCTACCTCTTGAGGTGCAACCTCAATTGTTTCTGCTGTAGCTTTTTTAGCCATAATATGATATAATTAAATAGTTTAAAATTGTGACATTAGCCATAGTATATAAATAGTAATAGGCTATTGTCATATAAAAAACCCCCACCCGAAGGCAGGGATTATTATTAATGTTGAATCAATTAGATTCCTTTGAAAAGTACAAAGTTGTTAGCAGCTTGAGTTACTAAACATCTTTCAGATAGGAAGTTTACTTCCATAGCATCAAGAGTTGAAGTATAAGCGCCACCAGCAGAACCAGTTAACCAAGACTTCATACGACGATCATCAGCTTGTGAAGCTCTGTATCGCACGTGTAAGAATGGTCGACGAATGTTAGTTCCTAAGATTTGATCGTAAACTGTAGAAGTTCCAGCAGGTACTAATACACCTTCAACGGAATTGATACCTACAATACCTCCACGAGTAGAAGCGTCATTTAAGTATTTCCAGTCAGTCTTATAGAAATCGTAAGATCCTCTACGGAAACCGCTAAATCCTAAATTCAAAGCCATTTCTTCTGAGTTTTCAAATAAACCAAAAGCAGTACCACCGGCAGTTCCACCAGAGATTGCAGCTAGCATATCATCAAAATCTAAAGATGTTTGTCTTTGTAAGAATAACATGTTTTCTTCAATAGCTCCTTGAGTATCTAAATTCTTAAGGATAGCATCAAATTCATCAAGTCCAGCAGCAGCAGTAAATCCTACTTCTACGTTACCACGAGTTTGGATAGCAGAGAATAAACCTTGTGTTCCAGGGTTTGTTCCAGCAGTCGCACCAACTTGGTTGTATTCACCTTCTACCATTGACATTTCTAAGTAATCTTCAAAACGTAAACGAGTTTCAGATTCAGCTTTTAAATACCATAGGTAACCAGATGTTCCGTCTTCAGTTGCAACTTCAACCCATCCGATTTGTGCCATATCAGAACCAGATACTGTATATTGGTTACGGATAATGATTGGAGAGTTAGAATATTGTGTGAAAGAAGGATCAACACTTACTCTTGTGTTAGCGGCTTGAGCACCAGCTCCTGCAGCTACACCAGCTAAGTTAGAACCTTTTGCGTAATCAGAACCATATACAAAGATCTTAAGACCTGTATTAGTGAATCCTTGAGCAATAAGTCCAACGTTTGTATAAGATTGGTAAGTTACATTTCCACCTACACCTGTAGTTGATCCAGTAATATATCCTTTATCTTCTAATCCAGTAGCAGGATCTAATACAACGATTGTATCAGAAATAGAAATTACATTAGTGTCAGCACCTCCAACAGTTAAAACGTTGTCAGTAGCACCTGGTCCACCACCATCTGCTCCAGAACCAACGCCTGCGTAAGAGATGTGTAATCTATTTTGTTCAGACCAAATTACTTGATCAGAAGTCATTGGCATTTCAGCTCCTACCATACGTAAGAATCCAGATAAAGTTCTGTTTCCGTAACGCTCTACTTCTTGTTCGTAGATTTCAGGTAAGTACTGTTGTGCGAAGTCATTTGCGCCATTGTTAAACTGTAAGTAGTTAGATGGCAACAAAGCTTGTACTTGAGATGGGACAATAGACCCAAATTGAGGAGTTAAACTCATAATTGTTTGTTTTTTTTAGTTAAATTTTCTTGTTTTTATTTTTAATTTCGAAGAATCACTACCTGAAATAGCTTTAACTTTAAACCCGTTTACAAACACATCACCTTGTTGAGACCTAGCTTTGGTGTCACTTAGGTTTTTTGATTTGCTCATAACGTCTTTAACGGCGTCAGCTTTTCCTTGCTCATAAAAATGAGAGGCAATTTTATCTACGTTGTCAGCTGCGTACATAGCTTTGTGATAACCTTTCGTGTCACTAACATTACCATCAGAGTCTAGGAACTTCCCGACAAGGTTGTTAATATTTGATTGGTTTTCTGCAACTTTTTCACGGTTTTGAATGTTGTACTTATAGCTCTTGTCACCGACTTTAATATCGAAACCTTCGAAATCATCGTTGAAAAGTTGTTTAGTACTTTCTTGAAACTGTGAATGTTGTTGCTCAGCTACTTCTTGCTGCTTGTTATATCGGTTGAAAAAGTCAATTGCTTTTTGAGAATCAGGATTTACGTTTGATCTCAACTTGATTTCATCGTAATATTTGTTTTTCGTTTCCTCTAAAAAACCTTTTGCTTTTGCAACTTCTTCTTTAAACGCAAGTTTTTTCTTACGTATATCTCTTTCCTCTTCTAGGTCTTCGTCATAGTCAAAATCTTCTAAAAGAAGTTCAACATCTGAATTATCTAAATAAGGTTTATTTTTTTTGTAATACTCTTTTAACAATGTTTTTTCATCTACATTAGAGTAATCGGCATTAAGCCTTGTGTAATCTTCAATTGTTCCACCAGTTTCTTCCATAAAGCTAACTAGTTTTTCAATGTTTTCAGGTAATTGTTTACCTAAAACTTTTTCATCTCTTAGAGCTTCTTTAACTTCAGCTTCTACTTTAGCTACTTCAACTTCTTTGATTGGTGTAAACTCTTCAGCATCTTTGACGGGCTCTTGTACTTGTTCTCCCACCTGAGTGCTATCTCCGGATGGTTCTTCCACAAGAACTTCCTTTGTTTCTCCGATTTGAATGGCATCTTCTTTTGGTATTACCACCTTGGTAACCTCTGCTGGAACCTCTACTAAAGGTTCTTTGATGTTAACTTTAACAGGTTCACTGCTTGGTGTTGTTAATTTTTTTGGAGTTTTCTTTTTAATTTTAAACTCACCTTCCTGCTTAACAGGTTCATTTGTTTTTACTTCTGACATAATATAATATAATTAAATAATTGTTTACTTTCTACATGAAAGCTTGCATACCCATATCGGGTTCGTTTTCAAAGTCTTTAGGTAAGCTATCGTTTTGTCTTTGGCTTATCATTTCACTTTGTTGTGTAGCTTCCATTTTGCTACGTTTATCTTTTCTATCTTCTATAGCTGATTCTTTTTGCTGCATAGCTTGAACTTCAATTTGCTTTAGTTGCATATCGTATTCAAACTTTTGCTGCATTTTAATTTTTTCTAAATCAGCTGCTATTTGCATTTTGTTTATTTCCATTTGAGTTCTAGCTTGTTCGTACTGAACTTTAGAACCTGATATAGCTTCTTGCTTTTGAACTTCAGCCATCGCTGTTTTTTCTGCAGTCTCTGCTTGAGCAGCGGCTTGAGCTTGAATGTTAGCCTGTTGGTTAGCTTGATCTTGAATAGCTTTTTGCTTACGCTTAACCTTAAGCATTTGGTTGGCTAGTTTAAGATTTTTAATTTGTCTTAAATCTATAGCGTCTTCAAGGTCTATACCTCCTTGACCCAATGCAACCTGTATATTCTCTTCTAACTTAGCTTGCTCTTCATCATCTGGCTCTAATTCTAAGAATATACCAAAGTCATATAAGTTTAAATCAACAACCTGTTGTAATGTTTCAACGTTAAAAGTTGATATAGAATTTTTAAGCGACTCAGCTGTTAATGGGAAATATAAAGCATCTGCTATTTTAAGAGACACGTTTTCCGCTAGCTTTAATGTAAGATATAAACTAGCTTGCTTAATATGTCTAGTTGCAACGTTAGACGCGTTAGCAGCCATTTTTTGAAGACCTACTAAAGAGTTTTTATCTTGTGAGCTTCCATCTCTAGCTTCGTTTAATCCGGTCACATCGCGTATCATTTGTAAATAATATTGATACGTTTGTATAAGCGCTTGTATTTTACCAAGGCCGCTTGAGCTATTAAGTTCTTGAATAGGTACTTTACCTGGATTCATATCACCGTCTTGCGTCATTGATCTACCTACAATAGAACCTGTTTGGAAATACATATTCAAAGCCTCTGCAGGATTATAATTAGTACCATTTCCAAGATCAACCTCAGCTAAACCGTCCATATCTAAGTAGACACCATCTGGTACCATTCTAGACATTACCTGTTGCAATTTAAGATGTGTTAGCTGAATCATATCTGCAAACCCAATACATTTACTTACAACAGACTCTATGCGTCCCTTATACATTCTAGGAGCACATATCGTGTAATTCATTTCAACCTTAGTTGTGTCTGCCATTGGTCTAGACATGTTCTCTGCTAAGCCCCAGTCTAATATAGTGTTAGTTCCTAAAACTTTTGCGCCAGTGTATAAAACCTCTATTGATCTAGACACTCTTTCAAAGTTGTCATTTTCAGGCGGATCAAATGTATCTGGCTTTTCTAAAGCTTTTAATAAACCTGAATCTGTTTGCTTTATTTTAAATACTTGATTATGGTAAGTCTTGTATTCAAAGTACATGACTTGTACGGTGTTTTCATCGTAATTACCCCAACCTGTTATATATTGTCTATTTCCAGGTGTTTCTTGTATTTTCTTTAATTCTTCTTCTGATATACCAGGAAACTCTTTTTTAAGCTCTGGTATTGTTATAGACTTTACTTCGCCTACATAATATATATCCTCAAAGTTTGGATCTTCTGTATATGAGTAAACCATATAAGCAGGATCAACGTAATCAACAGTAATTCCTTCAGCTGTATTAAAGTTAGTTTTACCAGCAGCAATACCAATAGTTGTAAGATCCATATTTAACCTACGTCTTACAAGATCGTATTTATTTTGAGCAAATACAGTTGATATAGCTTCTTCTTCTGCTATTTCAATTGACTGCTTGTAACTAAGCTGCATATGTAGTTCAAGCTCTTCTTTAGATTCTGGAACTACAACTCCACTTGGTGATTGATGTAAGTCAATACCTAATGTTTGCTTTAAACTATCTAAATATTCTTTAGCAACCATATCTTCTTGAAGCTTGCTTGCATATTCAGTTCTTCTTTTAACTGAGCTAGGATCTTGAGAGTAAGCTTTTATGTCGTAAGACTTTTGTGATATACCGTTAACTACTATGTCTACGAACTTAGATAAAATAGGTACTGGTTTCCAGTCTAAATTAAGATAAGACAAATCACCGTTAATAGATAATTCATCTTTATATTTTTGTACAGGCTGTTCACCTCTAGCGTAAAGTCTTAACGAATGGAAATTATTCCAATTAGTTAGATATCTATTACCTCCAGATCGCCCTTGGTCAAACCACTCATACTCTATTGCTTGAGCAACTTGAGTTCCGTATTCCCAGCTAGCTTTTTCAGCGTCGCTTACTACTTGGCTTGGAAAAGCGCTATTGGTGTTAGTGTATATACCCATTTAACTTATTATTTTTGATGTGACACCTTTGTTGTCGTATTTTTTAATTCCTAAATCTACAGCTTCTCTTCTAACTGGAGCAGACGGAGCGTATCTATTTTTATTACAAGCCATTAATGCTAAACCAGAACTAATAGAAGCATCATGCTTTGTTCTGTTGTTTATATTGAACTTTGCCCAGTCTTCTAATGTTCTTTGAAAGTACATATCACCGTAGCCTGTAGTTTTTAAACCTACAAAATCCTCTATATAAGATTCAATTGCAGCGGCGTGTGCTTGTTTTATATCTTCACTTGAATTTGGTATTCCACCAAGCTCTCTTTCTGTTACTGATAATTTATTATATTTTTTATCTGGTCTATTTATAGAGAACTTTCTATAGCCTCTTCTTTTTAAATGATATAATAATCTAGGCTTATTATTCTCTGCAAGTATTGGCATACCATAAAAAACCAAAGCCATTAAAACATCTTCAAAAAATATTTCAGCGGTTTGTGGTCTAGCTATATATTCTAAAAAAAAATGATTCGGAGGCACATCCTCCATGCTAAACTTAGTTAAACCGTGTAAAGATCCATTTGATCCTCTTTTATCAACTGTACCTGATATATCGTAGCTATCACAGCCAAAAGCTCCGCAGTGCTCATTACCTGGATATTTAAGTCCACCCTTTATTATCACACGATTTTGGAGATTTAAAGGTGGAATCCAGGAAACTCTGAATCTACCATTTTTATTTGGCACAAACATAACCTTTGTATCTTTAACCCCGTTCTCCCATTGAAAGCTTCCTTGAGTAACTGATATTGAGTTTTTAAGATCTTCATTGAAATCTATTTGCTCGTATATTTTTGTTAGGTTAAATAAAGATTCTTTAGACTCGTCTCTAAATGCGTGTTTAGTTGTACGCGGAAATTGTCTATAAAATTCATTTAAACCGTCTTGATCGCTTTTAAGACCTTCAACTTCATTGTTCCAATATTCTATTACTCCTTGTGTTATAGCATCTCCAAAAGGACCTACTACTTCTTTTTTTGGTGTATTGAATACAGGAAAGCCATAAGAATCAATGTAGCCTTCGTAGTTCCATTCCATAGGTATGAACAAAGAATATAATCCTGAGCGAGTCTGTCCATTGGCGTTTCTTTGTGTAACGTCTGAATCATTGTAAAGTTTTTTAAAGTTATCGCCTCCTTTGTCTAAAGCATTAGATGTTGATCCCATCATACACTTACCTATAATTCTAGATCCAAGTCTTAGACAGGTTCTTGTTACTCTCCAGTTGTTTAATATATTTGTTGGTCTCTCCCATTTTCCACTTTCATCGTGTACTAGTAGTTTTAATTTCTCACCGTCATATGAGTTGTCCCCTGTGTTCTTCCAATCGATCGTTGTGTCGAGGCCGGTAATTTCCTGTAGCTTCTCGTTTGAATCGAGTTTACGCCTTGTGAACTTTGATGCTGGTACTCTGTACGCGAGTTCTGTCTTCGGCCTGTCCATACCGTCTTGTATTGGTTTGAAGAAGAAGGGATAGTTAACTGATATTGGGACAACTTTGTCAGTAAACATCTTCTTTGCATCGGGTCCAGATTTCGAGAGTATACCAAAGCGTGAATCTGTAGATATTGTTGCTTGGTTAACCGTTTCCCCACTTGCCATAAATGAAAAACCTGACCGTCTATTTTTAAGGTAGCACATGCCGTAGCAGCGCGGATCGGCTTTACAAGCTTCCCAGAATATGTAGAATAGTCTATTTGATTCCCTAAAGTCTGGCTGCCCAACGTCAATTTTGCTCCACTGCAAGTACATATAGTTAGTACCAGTAATGTAAGTAGCCAAACCCTTATTATAGAACCAAAAGCCTTGTTCTCTTCTATTAAATTCTTCATCAATGTAATCATACCATTTTTCTTTAAAGTCCAAAGGGTATTCTTCCCAATCAAATACTGATTTGATTCTACTAAGCTCCTTTGGGTATTCAGTGTGCTTCCACCTGTCCTCTTCAAATGTATGTACATTTTCAGCTTTTGGCAAAGCTATTTTTAAATCTTGTATTTCATAAATATCACCTATCTCTCCGGTTTTACTTATAACAACCATATCGTGTTCCTGGTTGTAACCGTACTCCCACTTTTTATACCTGTTAGTTCTCTTTAAAACCTTAGGCTTTATGTGGTCTTTCAATACTTTATATAAAGTCTGCTCGTACATTATTTAGATCTCCCTTCTGCAAAGCCTCTAAAAGATTTCTCTTCTTTAACCTCCACTGGTTTTTCATTTAACATATTCTCTTCAGCTTCTATTCTATTTAGTATTTCAAACGCATCAAATATAGCTAGCTTTTTTGTAGCTGCAGCGTTTTTTAATCTATCTGCTGATATATCGTCATCTGAATCAACAATAGCTTCTTTAGCTACTTTGATTAACTCCTCCACTGCTCTCTGCCCAGCTTGGATTATATTCAACTTCGTTTCCTTGGTGTTCATATTTAATTACGATATCATTAGATTTCATACAGTATAATCTTTTACCGTCAACTAAAAACTCCCATTCTCCATTCGGCGTATAACCAACTAAGTCTCCTGAGTTGATTCCTAGCGCGTTTAAGGAGCTATTGTCATATTTTAATATACCAACAAGGCTTTTTTCTTTATCTAACGTTAAAGACTCTGTATCTTTTATAGGTGAAATAAAGCATCTGTCTCCAAAAGACTTCCACTTGTCACCTTTATTATATAAATAGATTTGATCTATAGCACAAAAATATAAATCATCTTTGAACCAAGATCTACTTTTCTTTTTTTCTCCTCTCATGTCATAGAATACTCTAAACACGTTTTGGTGTATAACAATTATATCACCAACATCAATACCAGTATTAAAAGCTTTAGGTATTTCTACTACTCTAGCTAATCTATTTACAAA
>Ga0209199_1000941_pt1 | contig 37525 bp, 31 predicted proteins | sample COGITO_mtgs_1105_7_FD_184805 | JGI IMG/M metagenome (GOLD analysis project Ga0209199, IMG submission 184805) | Pelagic marine microbial communities from North Sea - COGITO_mtgs_110523 (SPAdes) (version 2) | ecosystem: Environmental > Aquatic > Marine > Epipelagic ... | reverse complement strand
AAATCCTGCTTAGCGTCATCTGGCAAAGCGCCCATTTCGCCTCTGGGCCATTTTATTCTAAACTCATCGTTTAGTGTTTGATTGTATTCTAGTCTAACTAGTTGACTGTCTATGGTGCTTATCTTAGCTGTTAAGTCAAACCATATACCCGCTATAGATACAATACCTGCTATTATACCTATTAATGTTTTTATGTCAAGTTTTACTTGTGACTTGTCTGATAACTCTTCCATTATTTTTTTTCTTTATGTTTTGTACAAAAGGCTCTAGCAGAAGCTACACTACCAAATCCCCATTTTTTTAAAGCTATTGCTTTTTTAGTTGGTTCACCTTTAGAATCTTTCATAGCTCCAGCCATACCTGCAAATCTACAAGCAAAAGATACTCTACGTTTTCCAGTACCTGTGGTTTGTCTAGATCCTAAAGTTTTGCCGGTTTCTTTTTTATACTTTGACCTCATTTTTTTATTTTGCTTTTCATAAGCAGCATTATCTAATCCCATTTTTTGTAGTGTTAAATTTCATCTAATTTTTTAAACATTTTTTCTATATTTGCGTCAAGTTTTTCAAACATTATCTTATCTTTTTCTGCTGGAGATAAAGAATTATATATTGAATCTTTTATTCTTTTGTTTTCAGCTCTAGTTTTTTTACCTTTTTCTATACCTTCTATTTTTCTTCTAGCTTTGCCTTCTGACTTTATTCTATCATGCTCTTCGTTTTTTGCATTAACATCCCAAGTTCTATAACCCATAGCTAAAGCTAATCTTTGCCACTTAGTATTTCTATCATCTAAAGCTTCTGTTAAAGCGTTTATCTCTGCAACTAATCTATCAACAGGTAAGTTAAAAACACCTGAAACAAGATCACCTGTAACTTCGTATGAAGCTCCTAAATTGAATTTGCCGTCAATAGTAACATCAAAACCTCTTTCTGCTATAACATCTTTTTTCTTTTTACTGGTTTGTATACCACTATATACTTTTCTAAGCTTAGACCCAATTGGTGGTGATAAATTAGCAAGTTCTAATATAGTATAAGTATGATCTGCCAGAAATCCTTTTTCTTCTTCTGATATATATTTCATATAGGCATTTTTTATTGTAGATATAGCCGCTCCAGCAACGCCAGAACCTCTAAGTATAGTATCAATCATACCGTTAGCTATTCTAGTTTTTTTCCTATCAAGTTGTGCAGACATAGTTTCTTCAGTTTCTTCATCGTCTTCGTTAAATCCTGGTATCATTGCAAACAAAGCGTTTTGCAATGTAGAAAATATTAAGTTTTGAATAAAACCGTAATATACTATTTTTGATATATTAGTTTTTGCGTCACCTCTGCCGTTTATTAAATCTAAACCAGCTTTTTTCATAAGCCTAGTATATTGCATTGGCGTGTTTTGAAAGGCTAAAATTAATCTACCTAAAACACCAGCTTGTTGACTTGATATTAACATAGGATCTGCAGACTGTTGAGATTCATCAGAAACTTCACTAAAATCAATAAACGCTTTTTGTTCAGCCTCAACGTCTGTAAGACCTTGTTTTTTGTAAGTATTGATTCTATTTCTATAAAAAGTTGCACCACCTGTAGATATAGCAAGACTATCTGCTATTTGAGTAGGGGTAAAACCATATTTTAATAATATACTTATAGCGGTTTGCATTTTGTTTTTTGAACCTTTAACAGCTGCTGCAATCTCAGCCTCATTAACGTCACTTTTTAAACCAGCTCTACGCTGTTTTAGTTTATCTGAATTAAATAATCTAACAACATCTTTCCAGTACTGCGGTTGATTAGCAAACGCTGCTGCAGCCATAGCAGGATTATTATCTGACCAATTTATAAAGTTAACATTTGATATTAACTGTAACAGTGCAGATTTTCTATTAAAAAACATTATAGCGCCTATTGAGTTATTAACCCAATTATTCCATTTATTTACAATAGCTGAGTCTTTTGATTTAGAAGTTTTGTTTTCGCCAGTTTTCATTCTATAAATAGAATCCACAAGCGCCTCTCGAACTCTAGTGCCATAGTTAGCTTCAATTTTTCTTAAATTATCTTCATTAAAAATAATATCTACATTTTCAATAAACTCTGCTATAAATTCTTTTCTATTTATTTTTGTAGTTAAACTATTTAAATCACTTAGTATAGTGCCTCCGCTCCAAAATTCTGAAGGTTCAACGTATGTTTCTTTTTTTGAAACAGCTAAAACACCTTCTGCAAAAGAAGATAAATTAGCATCTTCTCTTACAGTTTTAGATAACATGTTTTGATCTCTTTTAGATAAACCTGGAATTGTAAAACCTGCTTTTTCCCATAAATATACTCTAATTGCTTCATCATAAGTATATTGTTGATCTGTTATTTTTGATCTTAATAATTTTTTAATTTTTGGAAAACCTTTAACTAATCCAGCAAAATCGTTAGACACTTGTTGTCTTGCTTTTTCTATAGCATTAACACCTTGTGTGTAAGGTTTGATTAATGCTTTATTAAACCATTCCATATCTGCTTCACCTTTTTTACCTTTGCCAGAAAACATATACATAGTTAAACCTCTAAAATCATCAGCTGATGGAGGTATAAAAAAGTTCCAACGTTTTTTGTTTTTACCTAGTCTTTGAGCTACAACTTGAGAATATCTTTTATTTGCATCAATACCTTTATTTTGCTCTAGCATTAAATTAAACTCTGTGTCTAGTTTTTGAGAGAACTTAGCTCTTGCTATTTGTACTTTAGATTTAACGTCTAAAACATCTAATACTTCTTTAACTGCTTTTACATTTTTTGTAGCATCATCAGTAAAATAAAAATCATTATATCCTTCAGCAAACTTATTAACCATCCAGTCTGCTTTTGCTTTAGGATTACCGTTTTCTAAACCTGTTATGTTTGCTAATGGTATATTTAAACCAATAGATGCTAAAAATTCCTGTATAGGTATGGCCGCTTCTTGTGGTCTAGCTGTTAATACAAATATATCTTCTGAACCTCTTTGATCTTGTATTGTTTTAGCAACATTAAACAAAGGTCCTTTTCTACCCTCAACAACTTTGTTAAATTCTTCAAAATTCCATTCAACACCTTGTCTTTCCATTTTAGCCGCGTCTCTTGCAAATTCAGTGGCTGAAAGCTTACCTTTAGTTCCATCAGGCATAGTATATAACACTTTAGAATTGCTTTTTGCCAACGTGTCATCAAAATCAAATACTCTAATTTTTTTAATTTTCTTAGAATATTTAGCGCTTCTAGCTTTTTTCATAGCCTCATTAGCGTTGTTGTCTTTTAATACTTGTTCACCAGAATTAGGTTTAAAAACAACAGGGTTTTTAGAATCATAATATGCTTGAAAGTCTTCTCCAATTTTATCTCCAGTTTCATAAGATTCTAAAGCGTAAGGTATTTTACCTTTTGTAAATCTATTAAAATATCTTTTCCACCATGTTTGATCTCCTGGTTTATAACTAGCTAACATTATAGAACTAAATCCTGTTTTAGTTATAACGTCATCCATTTCTGTTATAGGTATAATAGTAACTCTATAATCATCAAACAATAAATCTAAATCTATTGACTTATTTTTATTTACGTAAGAATCATATAAATACCATAAAACAACTCTAGCAGGAACAGCGTGCTCAAACCTATAGTTTGATTCCATCATTAAATTTCCTTTTTTGGTGTACATTTTATCACCAATTTTTTTAGCTTTTTTATCTTTAACATCTTTAGCTGTAGCAAGTCTAGGCCTTTTTATTTTATCGTACGGCATTGTAGCAGATTTACCCCAAACAGGAGCAGCTAACCTTAAAGCGCTATTGCTACTAGAATTTATAGTAGCTAGTATTAAAGCTGTTAAATTATCATTAGTGCCTTTGCTAGGTAAAGATTCCATTAAACTTTTTGTAAAATCTTTCGCTATTGCAGCGTCCGTCTTAGACTCGTTCCATTTAAATTTATCACCTAACATAGATTGTTGAACGTCTGCAGATCTGTTTATTTCAATTTTTCTAGACTTAGTGCCATCGTTAAAAGTTATTGTTTGATTAGCTATGCTTTTAACATTTTTAAAATTAGGCTGGATTAAGTTTTGTAATATATCCACATCTTGCTTGCCAAATAAACCTGTTCTATTACTAGCGTCATTGTGTCTTTGTAAGCCTCCGTTTTTAAATTCAAAAGAACCAAATTTTGTTTGGCCTTGACTAAAAGTAGTTCCAGCGTAGGCAACTAACATATCTAGCGCTTTTTCTTTTCCAAAAGATTTTATAAGTTTAGGCACAAAAACTTTAGATACAAAATCTCTAGCTTCACTGACAGAGTTTAAGTCTCTTGTCATTTCAGAAATTCTATAAGGTACAGTTACGCCATCACTGTTCACTATAGAAGCTCCTGTAAATTGCACTATAGTTTGATTAACATCACCAGCAAGAACTATGTCTTCTAAATAGTTAACAAATTCATCGTTTGTTTTAAATACTATTCCATCAGCTTTATCAACAGGTATTAAAAGTTTGCTAAACTGTAATGCAATATCTTTATGTTCGTTTTCAAACTCAGTTCCATATACTCCTTTGTGAATATTTAATATAGTTTTAGATTTGTAATCTTTAGCTTTTAATATTTCATCAAAAAATGTTTGTTTCTTAGATTCCCATAAATCAAATTTACTAGGCTCTAACAAAGCTAAGCTGTTTTTAATGCCTCTTCTTTCTGTTTCTAAAGTTACTTCAGCTTCTAAATTATAAACATTAGCTAATTGATTTAGTAATTGTTGTCTTTCAACAAATGTATCTTTTATAGAACTAGTTTCTTTATTAATTTCTGCAGCAAAAGTTTGTATACCAATTTCCTGAAGTAGTTGTTTTGCTAAAGCTTCTGTAGGAGCAACTTTAACTTTGTTATTTATACCGTCAATATATTTTCCTTTAAACTGAGATAATGGTATAACGTTTTTAATATTAGGTACACGTCTTGTTTTTTGCATACCAGACGTAGATCCTTGATAAGGTCCATCTCCTGTTCTATAAAAATCAACTTGACCTTCTTTTGTGCCTTTTGTTCTTCCTTTCCAAGTATCATAATTAACCCAACCCATACCGTTGACATATTTTTGAACAGCTTGAGGAAAAGCTTTTAGTAAATACGTAGTAGTTAAGCCACCAGAAGAAAGTAATGTTTCATAGTTTTCATTTAAAAACTGTTCGTATGTAGGTAAAGTTTTATTTCTACCACCCATTTCGTCTATAACTTGAGCATATAAGTTTTTACCATCGACAGTAGTTGTTAACAAGCCTTTAGTTATAGCTTGAATTAAGTTTGACTTACTTTTAAACGTTTTGTTATCTGATATTTTAGGTAACTTATATTTAACTTCTTTTGCTACGCCTTTTAAAATTTTATTATCTAAAGATTTTTTGTCTTTAAATTTAATATTTTCTTTTATAGAAGGTATAGACTCTTTGCTTTCTTTTTTTGCTCTTGATTTAAGATCAGTAGTTGCGTCTGCTTTGCTTTGCACTTGCTCGCTTTCAATACCTACTCTAGTTCCTTGTGAAACACTTGGTATTCCAAACTCATTTTTAGCCCATGAATTAGCTCGCTGCATACCTGTGTTAGCTATGTAACTACCAAAAGTAGCTTTAGATGCGTCAAAATTTAAAGCTATAGTATTTAATATTTGTTCAGCATCTGCTATCCATTTTTTTCTACCAGTTCTATCATTTAAACTACCAATAAATTTTTCTCTTATATTTTCAGGTATAGGTCTACCAAATCTACTCCAAGTTCTACTAGCAACCTTACTTATTGTTGAATCAAATTGCTCTTGTGTTATAGGTTTAAAGTTTTCTACGTTAGCATTTTTATTATTAATAGTCTGTAAAGTGTTTAAACTTCTAGATGCTTTAGTGCTTAGGTTTTCAACTATAGCTCCTTTGTTTTGTAGTTCTATACCTCTTTTAACAAACTCACTCATTTTTCCTTGTCTAGCAGCAGCGTTACTACCCAAAGCGTAAGCTAGCGCTTTTTGTGGAGTGTTTATATTATACCTTGATCCACCAAAAACTTTGTCTATAATATTATCTAAAGTGCCAAAACTTTGTTCAGCAGTTTCTAATTGTAAGTCTCCTTCAAAAGCAAATAAAAGAGACTGAGCTTCTTTTGTCCACTCGTCAAGATACGTGTCATTAATTGTACCGTCTTTATTAAATTCATTATATAATTGTTTTACAATACTACTAGCTTGATCGCCTATGCTTTTTAAATCTACATTACTGGATTCTAATAAAGCTTTTCTGAAATTTTCAGCATAGTCTTTGCCTCTTGCGGATAAACCATCTGTAGTGTTTCCAAAAAACCTATCATCTTGTGCATGGTTTATTTCATGTAAAACTACTATTGAAGCTCTATAATCATTTGCTTTAATTCTTTCTTTTATATCACCAACCGCGTTTATAATAAATTTATTATTAACAATAAAACCTTCAGACGTAGGGTTTGCTTTTAATTCATTTTTTAAATTTTCATATTCTACAACAGTGATTTCTTTGTTTTTATACATTGACTCTAGTTCAACTAAAAGATCCGAACCTTCTGGTTTTTGAATTAAAGTTAAATCATTTAAAGATTTTTCATTAAGAATATCTGCCGCTTGTGATGATTCAGTTGCAACTGTTATTGCTGTAGTAGTTTGTCTGCCCAATAATCTACCTTCGTTTATCAACCATTTTTCTTTATCAGGAACTGGCATTCCCATCAACGTGTAAATCTTAACTTGCTCTTGCCATTTTTCTTCTACCTTAGGGTCTTTTCTAGCTTTTTCAGTATTTTCACTTGTTACTTCGCTGTTTAAATAAGAAATAACTGCAGCAATTTTTTGTCTTGGAGTTTTAGCTCTTTTCCATTGGTCTGTAGGATTTTGTTTTAATCTTTTTTCAGTTGCAGCGTACATACCAAAAGTTGGATCATTGTCATTAAGCATATCTTTTACAGACTCGTAATTTTTGTCACTGTTTCTAATTTCATTAATTGAGCTTTCAATTGAGCTTAACTCTGTTTCAAAATTACTTTTTTCATCACTTGTAAGTTTTCTTCTTTTGTATTGACCTAAAATGTAATTAATTTTACTTGGGTCTGTGTTAGCATCAACACCAGCTCTTCTTAACAAACCATCTTTTATTTGCTTAAAATGAAATAATTTTTTTAATTTGTCACCACCTAACGCTTGAGCATCAACAGCAGCTTCACCGTTCATTTCACCTAAACCTTCAGTTCGCTCTTGTATTTCATTGTTTATAGCTTTTACTTCGCTATCGTTTAAATTTTCATTTAATAAAGACTCTCTAAGTATTTTAATTTTGTTATATTGCTCGCTAGCTTGTTTTTTCATTTCTTGCGAAACACTAACATTTACAACAGCCGAGTAAGCTAAACTAGGTCCATTAGAAAAACCTGCTGTTAACAAAGTAGAAAACCACACGTCATCTAATTGATCTAAATTAAAATCTCTATCTAATATAGCAAACTCAGATAAACCTTGAGTACCTAACAATATAGTAGATTCTTCAATAAGTTCACCTCCAACTCTTTTACCATACTCCATTCCATATAAGCCATATTTACCTAGTAAAGTGTTTTTATTAGCTAATGCTGTTTGGCTTATAGTTGGGTAACCTCTAACGTCTTTAAGTATTTTAACAGTATTATTAGCAGAACCTATATATCTTGTTACAGTACCTTCTACTACACCTGTCATAAAAGAAGCTCCTAATATTTGAGTATCACTCATGTTATTAAAAGCAATGGTTTGCGCTGCATCAGCCATGCCGTTAGCGTAAGTGCTTTGATCTATCAAACCTTCTTTATAAGCTCCTTTTAACCAAACCTGTTGCTTCTTAGCTTGATCAACTAAATCTGTTTGCACTGTTAGTCTTCTGTAAGTATCTGCGCCTGAAGTAACTCCAAATGTAGTTGCAATAGTAGTTTTTACCATTGCGTCACTAAGCTTCAAAGCATTACCTACAGATCCAGTTCCTATGGCCATTAAAATATTAGGAAACTGTTGAGATAAAGTTCTTAAAGCAAACAAACCTTTATTACCTGATCCGTCACCTAATTCACCCATCGTCATATAGACTTCGTTTTTTTGGTTTAATCTTACTTGCTCGTCTATAGCCCATTGTGAACCAGTTAATGTTGGTAGCGCAAGAAAAATACCATATGTGGCATCACCAAAATCTTTAGCCATTAATTCAGCTGTACCATACTCTTTAGCAAAAGCATCGTACATGTTGATTTGTTGTGAATCTCTTTTTTTAATATAATCAGTTGCTTCTTTTAATGTGTATTGTTTTCCTGTATCATCATTAATAGTAGAAAGCAAAGAATTTATTTCAACTTTAGTTCTTTCGTTTTTTTCACTTTCGTTAAGAGTTTCTTTATATTTTAAATTTACTATTTGGTTTTTAAAATTATCTATTGTTTCTTTTTTGTCTTCTTGCAAATTTATCAATGTATTTTGAATTTTAAATAACATTGCTCTAGCTTCATCAAATTTTGCTTGATCTTCATCACTTAAATCTGCAGAAGCTGATATTGAATAAAACGATCCTTGTCCTTCTATATTTTGAAAGTTATACTCTATGCCTTTGATATTTTTTACTTTTTCATCAACAGCTACTATTCCAAGCTTAGGAATTTTCTCTAAAAGTTCTGAAGCTACTTTTAATTTTTGTGCTTTATAAACTAATGATTTATCTTGTAAAGCGTTTTCAGTTTTACTTAACAACATTCCAGTGTCTATAATAGTTTGCTCATCGTCACCTATTTCTTTAATAGCAGACCCATGCATAGTATCAAACCTTTTGTCAATTATTGATCTTCTAAGACCACCATTACCATCAGAACCTACTAGGCTGTTTTTAACCAAACCTTTTATGTCTAAAGCTTGAAGTTTTTCAATTAAACCTGGATATTTTAAACCTTCTTTATTAGAGTAATAAGCTAAATTCTCTTCAACTGTAGCGTACGGGTTGCTTGTAGCTAGCTCTAAATGACTTGTATCAAGAACAAACTCTAATTGATTTACGTACTTTGAATTTAATTGTAATGTTTTATCTCTAAAAACTTTATCGTTAGCATAGTTTGTTCTTTTGTTAAAATATGCTTCTATATGAAGTATTTCTTCTTCACTAAAATTAACTTCGCTATTGCTTTGGTTTAATAACTTTAAGTATCCAGATACTTTTTTAGCAAATGTCTTATCTTTTATGTATTGCCTAACAACTTCTGCATTATTGTCTTTTGATATTTTCTTTTCAAGTTCAACTTTTTTAGCTTGCTGTATTTGAACCCAGTCATTATAAGTGTTAACTAGACTTTCTTTTACAATATTAGTTTCTTCTGTAGTTAAATTATTTCTAAGATACGTCTGAACAGCGTCTAAATTAAATGATTCTTTTTCAACTAATGGATTAAATGATTGAGTTGTGTTGTCAAACTTAGCCGTGCTTAAAAGATTAAAAGGTCTACCGTTTTTTAGTAGTTGATAACCTATAATTTTATTTTCACCATTATTAACAGCCGCTCCAATTTGTTTTTGTTGTTTTTCTAATTCAGTATCATCATCTGTAATCCCTAATATTCTTTTGTCATTATCATAAATAGGTTTTACCTCGTAGTTAATAGCTTTTAATTGTTTGTTTAAAGCTGTTAAAGATAAATTACCTTCATCAACACTTTCTACTAATGAAGATACCTGAGATGGATCAATAATATTTGTAACAACATCAACTATATCATTAGCTTTTATTAAAGACAATTGATAATCTTTTAGTTTTTGATAATTTTGCTCAAAAATTCTTTTTTGTTTATCGCTACCTCTAAAAAAAGACTCGTAATTCATAGGTAATTCTAAAACATCACCATTGTTTAAGGTTGCTGTTAAAACGCTTTCATTTTGTGCACCAACTTTATTTTCATTAGACTGAAAAGTAGCTACATCACCAAATCCAGTTATAGGATTTTCAAAAGCTTTTTGAATATTTTCTATATTATCACCTATAAAAGTTTCTGGTATATTAACATTTATAGTACTATTTCTTAACGCAGTATTAGCTTTTTCAAGTTTAACTCTAGCGGCTTCTCTTTCAGCATAACCATCCATATAAACATCGTCATTTATTCCTCCCCACCACTTTCGTCTATCCATTAGATTAGGATATTGTTTTTCTAACTCATCATACTCAGCTTGTGCTTCATCTACATCTACATAGTCTAAAGGTCTTTGATCTTGAATAACAGAATCCAATGAAATATCTTCCGCAAGTAATTCCGTATTTATATTCTCGAGTGCAGTCGGATTTGTCGGTACTGCAGTTGCACTTGGTTGTGCAGCACCCGGTTGAAAATTTTCTATAATGTCAACTTCTTTATCTATGTCTTCTATTTTTTTAACAACACCGTTGTTATCAAATTCTTCTCCTTCCACAAACTGTATATTGTTTTCTTCTATATATTTTTCTACTGTAACTGGAGGCTCTTGTTGAGACGCTAATAATTGTAGATCCATTTCCGATAAAGGAAAATCTGGGTCACTTAGTTGTATGTATGGCATAATTTAATTTGTTTTAAGTCCTAAATATGATTTAAAAAATTCTTTTGGTCTAGGTTTTGATCCAGGTACATCTCTATATACAATGTTACCACTAACATTAAACATTTTTTGTAATATCCACGCGTTTTTACCAGTTTGAACAATCCTAGTTTTCTCTGTAAGATCTGGATTACTCTGAATTATTGCAGCTCCTGATATATTGTTGCTTTCATCATCTTGTAGATCTGCGGTAGGTATATAAAACTCAGTATTGTTTTTACCATAATTAGGATCTAAAATCCATTTTTTATCATATAACTCCCAATCACTAAAATTAGCAGCTGAATACGTGCCTTGTTTAGATTCAGCATCTTTAAAGTAATGCATTTCTTGTTTCCATTGTTTAAATTCTTCGCTATCTCTTTTTGGTAAATAAGCAAGTTGTGGCGATCCCTCGTCTTTTGCAGTATACAACTGATCTATTTCAGAGTCTGTAATTTTTCTAGGTTTGTAATTATTATCAGTTCCTCTTATGTCTTGAATAATTTGCTGCGCTTCGTAAGATTTGATAATGTCAATTTGTTCTTGTTTAGTTGTTTTCTTTAAATCAAAAAAATCTGGATACTCATTTTTTATTAAAACTTTATGTCTTTTTTGTAAATAAGCTGATATTTGCTCGTTAGATTGCTTAGAAATTGCACTTGCTTTTGAGTTGGCTATCATTGAAACTTGATCTTCGACAAAACCTTGAGGAAAAAAACTACTAGTAGTACCTATTATAGAAGTATTATCTTGTCTATTCCCTTTGTCATCTGTTTGAATTCTGTTAACTTGACTAAATTTAAAAGGTATTTCTGCTATTATATTATTATCTTTGTTTAAAACTCCAGAGTCTTGACCAGCTTTTTCTCCATCTGTTTCAGCAGCTACAGGTGTAAGAATATCAAAATCTTGACCAACAGTTTGTGTTATAATATAATTATCACCAGATTCAGTAATTACAATATCGTCTAAATCACTAGATGTTAAATCCATATCTTTTAACAAATCATTATTTTTACTAACAGTGTGAGTAAAAACATGACCACTTCCGTCTCTTTTATAACTTGTTTCAACTCCTGGAACTGGTTTGCTTATTAAAGCTTGACCAGTAAATTGACTTGCTATTTTATCACCATCTAAAAAACCTCTCCAAACAAGATTATCGTTATTGTTTCCGTTCTCGTAATAATTTTTTATTACTTCAATTTCAGAACCTACTGTTTCTACAGTTCCTTGAACTTTTGAAATATTATCAGTTGCTTTATTTTTTATTTCATTGTAAAGCTTTTTTTCATCTCTAGTAATATTTTTATTTGTTAATAATAAAAAATTAGCCTCAGTAGCACCCATTACGTAGTCTTTGTCTCCTTGCTCACCTATACCATCAAATAATTGTCTTTGATAAGCCATTTCACTTTCCCACATGTCGGTTGTTATATTTTGCTCTCTTATTTTTTCTCCAAATTTAACAACTCTATTTTCATTGTTAATTGCAATAGAGTTTCTAGTTTTTTGATTAAACTCTTCTATTTTTTCAACTTTTTTTGCTTGATTAGCTCTCATAGCGTAGTATTGTTTCCCAATATTAGCTAGTGTATTACCGATCATCATTCCTACGTTAGCTGCAGCAGCTGCTCGTGGATCGTTTATCATTTTTGGATTATCGTATGCTCCCATATTTTTTTAATTTTATCCTGGCGTTTTGCCAAAAAATGTTAAGTCGTTTTCCATATTAGCTAAACCAATACTTGTAATACCTGATACAGCTCCAGATATAGCTCCGCCCCATGCTGATGTTGCGGCTGCTTCCGAAGCATATTGTTGTTGTAATGCGTTTTGCTCTTGACCAGCAGCTCTGTTTAAGTCACTATTAGTTCTTTGCTCTCTTAACCCCATCATGTATTGTTCACCAGCCGCGGTTGCTGCTTGTACTCTTTGACCTTCTGATATTTGTAAACCTTGTAATCTTTGAGCTTCACTCATTCTTACTTGTTCTAGTTGTTGTTCACCTTGAGCTCTTAGTTTTTGGTTTTGTGCTTCTTGAGCTTCTATGCTAGCTGCTACGCCTTTTTTACTAGCTAAAGCTGCTTGAGCTAAAGCCGTGGCGCCACCAGCACTAGCACCAGTAGTTGCTAAAGTGTCTAAAGCGTTTGACAAAGCTAAATTAGATTGTTCTATTTTTATTTCAGCAGCTTGAGTTGCTACACCTAAATTACTATATGGATTACTCATCATACCACTTAAGTCTTTACCTAAGTTAGAAAGATTAGTCACGCCCGCGTAAGGGTTTGTTATAGCTTGTCTTGCGTTTTTAATAGCATTCATTTCGTTTCTAGCTAGCCTAGCCGCGTTTGCTGCGTTTTTAGCTTGCCTTTTTGCCCCACCTGCTGTTACAGCTCCTGATATTACACCGGCTGCAGCGACTGCTGTCATTACTCCCATTTTATATATTTTTTATTAATTCATGAGACGGACTAGTATCAACAGTCCACCCTAATTTTTCATGCGTATTTATTAAATGTTTATTTCTACCTATACTAAACATATGTTTTTTACCTATAATTTTACATGCTTCTTCTGCTCCTGTTATTAAGAGCTCTAGAGCTTGTTTTCTATCACTTTCTCTATAGTTAGGATCTGATACTATCCACTCTAATAATACTGCGTCAGAGTTAGTTAAATAAATAAAACCTGCGCATATTGGTTTGTTGTCTTTTTCTACCATAAAACCTCCTTTTCCATTATCTGGTAAAAAGCTTTTAGGTGGGTTAACCCATTTAGGCCAAGCATCCCACCATTTACACAGTGTATCCCAGTCTTGGTCTGTTAATTTTCTTAATTTCATTTAATTTAATATGATGATTCGTTATATTCTAAAGATACTGCAAATAATTCATTAGTACCTGACGTAGCTGTATTTGTTGCTGTCATCTCTACTGTAGCAAAAAACCCTTTAACTCCTGATATAGATTTACCATACACAACCTCGCCTTGTTCAAACGCAGAAGCGTTTATTAAATTAGCAAAGTATTTGTCTTCTTTTTGTTTAAATTCATTTTTAAGTAAACCTGTTTGCATTTGAGCTAAAGTTGTAGGCATTACAAAAGGAGTAATTACATTGGCTCTATCTTCGTTTGTATTTAATTTAGCCATTGTCCAATTTCCAGCGCCTTCATAATTTATAGTTTTAAAACTTTTTACTAAAGAAGGGTTTGTGTTAAATATAGTTTCTACACTTGATATATATTGGACACCATAAAAATTAGCTCTATTTACGGCGGTTGAATAATGTTGATATATATTACCACTGTTTGTAGAAAAGAAATTATTTTGCACGCTAAACATATTTGTAGGTGTATAACTATATCTACTCGTCCAACCTTTAACACCTTCGTCAAAACTTAAAGTTTGAGATGCAAAGTTTGTAGAAGCAGGATTTAAAGCTAACGTATAACATTTGTTATGTATATCCCAGCCTCCAACAGCTTTTCCACTATCTAAATCTAAAAACTGATCTCTAAAAAAGTCATACATTCCATAATTAGATATTTCAGTAAGACCATCTTGTGATAATCTAAGTACAGATCCTTTGTCTTTATCTGTAAAATATTTTCTATATCCATACACAGCAAAGCTTTCTGGATTTTGACTTATACCAAATTCTCCTGCATAAGCAATAATAGCGCCAATTACAACGTTAGAAGCTGTTTGTACTGGTTGACCTTCTTGCGTGTATATAGCGTCTTTATCTATAAGGGCTCTGTTTACTTTACGCTCTTGAAATATAATTAAATTAGTATCTTCAGCGTATAGTTTTTGTATGCTACCTTTTGATGGGTCAACAGTTCTTGTAATATCTTCTCCAGAAGGAAATTGATTAGTTTGATTTATGCCAGTTCTAGAATTTATAACACCAGAGTAAATAATAGAATTACCTAAAGTTTCACTAGCGTTATTTTCTGATTTTAAAAAAGCACGAGGAGATAAACCTGTTTGAACGTTGTTATACCCACCTCTTATCCTAGACTCTTCTACAAACCAATCATAATCATCAGTAGTTACAGGAGCTATTTTTTTCAAAACGTACGTGTTATAGTATTTTATAGGAATTATTGCAGCCATACTTACTTATTATTACTTGTTTTTTTGTTTTTTTAATTTGGTCCTGTTGGTATAGGTGTAAATGTTGGAGCTATTTGCGAACCTTGTGATCCTCCTGATGCATTACTATAAAAAGGAGGTATAGTACCTGCTACGTAAGGTAATGAATATTTTGTTGATCCAGCGCCAGCCGCAAGACTATACATTAGTTCTGCCTCCCATGTTTGACCACCAGTTGGGTTAGCGTAAGGAGCTTGTGTTATTTCTAATTGTAAATTAACTAAAGCACATTGTCTAAAGTCATAAGCAGGTGTTGTGCTACTGTTTACCATACCAGGACATATTTGATTACCTATTTGTGTGGTAGTTGCATTAAAAGCAGCTAAAGATTGATTAGTAGCTGTAAAAGTTTCAGTTGCTCCAGGGCCACTTTGTGAGCCTAAAGTTACAGTAACACTTGGGCTTGAATTAGTTGGAGTAGAAGGAAACTCTCCTTGTCTAGCGATGCTAGAATTTATGTTATTTACTTTTACCTGAAACGCTTGATCTGTAGGTCCAAATGTTTTTAATCTTACCCACAAATAAACTAAATCACTGCTTCTCCAGTTTTGTAACTGACCTGTCCATGATGGTAATGGTGCTGCAGAAGTGCCTACTAAAGATGTAGACAATGATGAACCATTTCCAACGCCTGAAGTATAAGCGGTACTAACCACTGATCCAGAATAACTATTTTGAGGTACTGTAAAACTAAAGTTTGTATCTACTGTTAAACCAGAAGTGTCTGCATTTCTAAATACAAAATCATATGTTGTACCAGCGACTAAAGGATGTGTATTGTTGTTAGTTACTTTCATGTTAAACCCACAAGCTCTATTAGCAGCGCCACTTACACCTGTTAAAGCAGTTAAAGGTATAGTAAAACGATCATTAATATCAGAAGAATTAGTATATGTTGTAGCTACTCCATTTAAAGTTTCTATTAATGAAACAATACTCCAGCATTGATTAGCTCCACCACGACTAGTACCTAAAGTATATTGCCCCCAATTTCCAAAAGTTAAATTATTTGTATTTCTTGCGCTTCCGTTTATGGCTGTAGGCGAAACATTTTGCACACCTACGCCACCAATAACTCCTTGTGCTCCAAATATAAAAGAAGTATTAGAATTAAAAGAGGTTTGAACTACTCCAGTAGTATAAATTACAGGACTATTATTAACTAATTCTAAAGTTAAAGTTTGATTAATTACTGTACCGCCATCTGTCCAAGCTATAGTGCATAAAAATCTGCCAGCATAACTACTACCTAGTTGATCACCTGAATCAGTACCTACTCCATTTGCTCCAGCATAAAACGTATCTGTTGTTTTAATAGCTATACTACCAGTTGCTAAAGAATCAAATGAAAATCTTTGATTAGCGCCACTAGCTGCAAAGTTTGTTGTGTTAGGACTAGAAGCAGGACCTGTAAAGCTAGCATCTGGTGGATAATTAAATACTGATATTAAATTACCTGTTGCTCCGGTGTAAGGAGTGCCATTAATAGTTGGAAAAATATTAGAAGTTATGTACGAACCTGAAGGATTGTTTTCTTCAAAATCTACTACAGGAGTAGTCATGCCGTTTATTTCAGTATTTTCACCTTGTATAGCATTGTTTAAGTCTGATATTAAATCACTAGTTGATGATTCGTAAAATATTTCAAACGGAACTACAACAGGTGTTGTTTCACAAACAGCTAAGGACATACCCGCTGGATAAGGAACATTACTTGTTCCAGCTCCTGGGGCTGTAAAATCTTCTTCTTTAACACCTAGTGCGGATTGAGTAGAAAATTGAGCAATATAAGGTTTTGTTTCAGGATCATACAATGTAAAAGTATTGTATTCACTATTTGTAGGCGCTGCTGGAGGAACGCTAAAAACAACCTCAGGAAAAACATCTTTAACAGTGCCAATTAAATCTGCAGTATCAGGACTTGATGAAGGGTAAAACTGTCTATTATAAACATAGCTAGTAGGCGTAGTGCCAGTGTCTTCTACTTGCAATGTATTTATAACTCTAGGCCATATTTTTTCATCACTAGTGAATTGATCTTGTAAAGGACCTACGTCTTCTAAGTTTCTAGGTATTTTATTTATATTATCAGATATTAGTGTTGTAAATGCTGTTTCACCACGCTCTAAATCATTATCATTTATAGGATATCCATTTACAAACCCAGGTAAGTATACATTATAATAATCTTGTTGCAATTGTTTTATACCTATTTTATAACTATAGAAACCTTTAGGGTTTATATCATAAGTAGCAAATGTAGTATCTGCTGTTAAGGTTTTTTCTGTTCTAGTAGGATTAGTAGTTCCGCTGTTATCAAATAAATAACTGTCAGCAATTTGTTTTTTTGTAAAAAATGAAAGAGCTCTAACAGGATTAAACATAGGTGTAACAGCCTCTATTTTAGTATAGTCACAATACAAACCTCTTAACTCTTTACCAATAGCAAAGTAATCTTGATAAGTAGTAGCAAAATTAGGAAATAAAGGATTTGCACTTGCAGTTACATTACCTAACTGGTATTTATTATAGTTTTCAGCAGTGTATCTTAATGTAAACTTGTAAGCCTCACCAATAACAGGTCTAGCCCCAGTTGTAAATGTAACAGTAACGTCATCATCTCCTGTTGCGTCGCTTATAGAATAGTCTACTGTTTTAGTTAATTTTATCCAACCTGATCCTGTGTTTTTATAAAGCTCGTAAGTATTAACAGCTGGCGAAGTATCTACAAAAACAATATTTGTAAATAGCATTGTTAGATTTGTAGTAGTAGCAACTATAACCTGATTACTATAATCCCAAAAATAAGGTAACGCAGCTATTGGTGCAGTTGTTATGTTTACTGTGTAATAATTTCCTAAAGCATACACGCCTGGATAACCTGCATTTACATTTGGAGAATCAGCTGCTTCAGGTATACCTGGAGAATTAAAATTTAATCTTAAATTATCTCCCATCCAATCTCTTATATCGTCAGCAAAAGATAACGCTTTATAATTTAAAAACACGTTAGAACCAGGCACAGGGTTTCCTAAAGCGTCTTTAAGATCATCATAGTTAGATAATATTATATCAGTTTGTCTTCCGTATTTATCTGCTAAAACTAAACCTACTTGGTAGTTTCTGTTTTCTTTTATTGAATGTTGTGGATATTGTATATATTCCTGTATAGTTTTTTCAGTAGTATCTATAAAGTAATTTAAACCTATAGGCGCTCCATTTCCTTGCGCAAAATTACTATACATCACTCTATTACCACTAGTTTCTTGAGCCAATGCTCTAACAGGTACTTTATCAAAAACTCTAGTGGTTTGATCTAAAGTTAAAGTTTTTATTGGTAAAGTTGATTGATAAGCGTATTGATAAATATTTGTGTTGTTTAAATTATCTACAAAGGCTTGATCTACAACAACGCTTTCTATTACTGAATAAGCCTGAGCATCAGACTCTTTAAATAATATGTCAATTCCTTTTATTTTATATTCATTAAAAATATCAATTGTAGGTAGCTCAATGTTTAATACAGCATTGTTAATAGAATTTTGCATAAATTCTACAACAGTAGTTATAAATGCTTGATTTTCATTATCGTTTACAAATTGACCTTGTTGTTGGGGTATAAATACATCTTGGCTAAAAGGAGCTGCTGTTGAATATTCATTGTCATCAAATTTAAATCTATAACTAAATTTAACAAATTTATCTTTTAAGTACTCAGGGTCTCCATTCCAGCCATTATAGTTAGCGTTTTTAACACATCTAACTGATCTACCTGCTAATTTTGGATTTGAACCTGGTGCTGCTTCTATTGTAGCGTTAGGAGAATTATAAACCATTTGAACAAAACTATCATCACCAGCATCACTAGTCCAATAGCTAGTTGTTTGTGTTATTTCTTGGAAAAAAGTACCTGATGCTACTCTTTCTCCAGCTGGTAAAGAATTAAAACCTTTAGTATTTTGACCTTGATTTGCGGTTGCTGACGTTTCCCATAACTCTTCTGATTTTAAAACAACACCCGCGCCAACAAAAGGTGTTGCGCTTGTGCTTGACACAGATGTTAAACTTGATGTCCATTGCGCTTTTGATAATACAGTATATCCAACAGGTGCTAAACCTCTAGGATCTAAAACCGCCCATTTATTATACAAAACACCATACGTAACACCGTTACCTAAATCGTTATTATAGTAGCACCATGCTCCTGTTTGATTTGTGTTTGCTAGAGCCCAAGCTGAATTTGTTGTAGCGTTTTCTATAATATCCCCATTTCTATATCTAGTTACCGCTAGATTTACTGAACTAATTTCATTAACACCAATTAAAACAGTAGGTAAATCCTCAGCGTCAGTCATTGTAGAAGGATGTGTAGCCGCGCTAGTAGTTAAAGTAGATCTTAAATTTATTAGTTCAGCGGCTTTATAAGGTGAAAACTTACAAACAGATATTTGGTCTTCATTAGTGTAATACCCTAAAGATTGTGTTATGTTTATTTTTCTAGGTGCGTTTCTATTATCAGTCCAAAATAAAAGATCTTCAACTAAGTTAACACCATATATATAGTTTTGTGTAGAAAAATTTAAAAAATTACCTTGAACTAATATACTTGAAGATCCAGAAGCAATACTAAATCTTTCTATAGTCATTATCCAAGCAGTAGCATCGCCAGGTAAAACATCTGCAGTTTGAGTATAATTTGTTTTAAAAAAATAAATTACAGAATTTACTTCATCTACAATTTTTCCAATAATTTCTAAATCAGCATGAGTTCCTCCATTGTATATTTCTTTGTTACCTAATATGGATTCTAACGAACCTACATCACCACCTTCTGACCTAGATACCGCTACGTTTAAAGCGTCTCTGTAAACGTTACTTGGAATTAATCTTTCGTCCAAGTCTTTGTTCATTTTAGATTGTATGAAACTGTTTTTAGACTCTGCCATTTAATTTAATTTTTTATCCATTTAGATTTACCTCTCATTACTTGAACTATTTCATCAAGTTTAATGTTAGATAATCTTATCTTTGCGTTTCTTAACTTAGCACTTTTTTCTTTTTGTAATCTTTTTACAACGTACTCAGGCTGATTTATTCTAACTGATATTAAAGCGTGTAACACGTATGCGTATACTGCTTCTTCAGCAAGTTTTGGTATTCTACTATCTAAATCATATGCTAAACCATCAGATATGTATTCTAGCACTATTAGTCTATCTACTAAATTACTTGAAAAAGAAACTTTACCTTCTCTTTCGTTCATGTTAAACCAACCATTTGTTTGTGCGTACTGACCTTCCATACCATACATTTGACCATAAGCACCACCAATAAATCCTCCTAGTTCTCCCCAGTTATATGCCCACATATCATTAGTAAAATCATTTGCAAAATTACCATTAATAAAACTATCATTAGCAGTATGCCATCTTTCTTGTGTAATAGAAGTTCCTTCTAAATCATTACCAAAATTATCTTGAGTAGGTATACCTGCTGAATCTTGAGCCTGTGTGTAGTAAGGACTTATTGTTAAATTATTTGCTGGATATATAGGTCTTTTAACTCCTAACTCATCTATAAAAGACATTTTAACATAATTAACCATGTCTTGAGGTAGCACTAATGTTAAGCTAGCTGGCACTGTAAGTTCTGCAGATTTAATACTTTTTAATGTATCATAGCTAAACTCTTGCATTGCTCTTTTAGTAAAAAATATTATATCACTTCTTTTAGCGTCTTGTAAAAGTTTATATTGTCCTACGTAACCTACTAAAAAATTACTTACAACATCATTTAATGTAACATATTGATAACTTCCATAGTTGTCTTCTACTGTTTGGCCATAAGCTTTATCAGCTTCAGTGCTACCATATTTACCACCATCAAGTATTTTTAACTGAACAACCACGTACGCGTTAGCTACCGGCGCTGCTGTTAAAGTTATAGTTTTACCGTTAGTAACCTCTAGTTGTGTTATCCACTCTGACCAAGTTCCCGCTGCTCCTGTAGGACTTGTATATACCTTAAAATTATTTAAAGAATAGTTTATGTCTGTAGGATTCCAACTTGTAGAACTTCCTAATACAAGATCAGTATCAAAATCAGTTAGAAATGTTTGACCACCACCGGCTGCGGCAGCTCTAAATCCTTGAGAGCCTTGAAAATATTGTTGAGCATTTTCAGTTACTAATCCATTACTTGGTGGTTGTATTGCCATATCTTATTAATTTCTTTCGTTTTGATTTTCCATAGCTATTTCTTGAGATGCAGCTTGAACTATTTGCGGATCTTTAATTACAACTCCAGCGTATAGTAATATTTTTATTATAACATTAGTTTGCTCTGTTATATCTAATTCAAAATCAACTGAGCTAGCTGGATCCCAAACGTAATAACCAGTTGTAGAAGAAAAATTCCACATTACATCTGCAGGTTTTCTAATATAAGTCACTTGAACTTGATTAGTTATAGTTTGTGGATATATAGTTATTCTGTTTTGCTCATAAAAACAAACTGGAAAATGTTCAGTAGGTTTACTTATAGGAGACATGTTAAGCATAGCTAATTCATTTCTTTGAACTTGTTCAACTTCTCTGTCGTCTCTATATAATATAGTTCCTAATTTATAAAAATCATTAGGGAATAAGTTTATGTTTATTTTACTACCGGCTCCAATAGGAGTTGCTGGTGTTGTTGATGCATCAGCGTTAAATATACCTCCGGTAATATTCCATTTAGCCGCTGCGTAGGGTATAGCCGCTGCGCCAGTAGGTGTTTCTATAGTAACAACTGTAGTTGCGTTTTGAACTTGCGCCTGTGTTATTGTAGTTAAAGGATAACCTGTCGCTGTTGTTGACGTGTTAAATGTTTGAAATCCGCTTGATACATTTGAAGATGTTGGTATATCAAAATAAGCTGGAGTAGTTCCAGTTGCGGCATTAAATGTACAAAGACCTATTTTTTTAAAAGCGTCTAGCTTTTCTTGTACGTTTTTATAACGATTTCCATATTCGCTATCATTTTGTGGCACACGCATTTGTTGATTAATAGTTTGAAAATAGTCATCAATAGTTTCTAGTTGAACTTGTGTTGCTATTTTATTAAACTCGTCAGGAGTAAGATAACCTCTTTGCTCTTTATTTATTATTAATAAGACGGTTTTGTAAACCTGATCTACGTTTATTGCCATTTTAATTTGTTTATTATAATATTGGGCCCGAGTAAACGAGCCCTATATTAATATTACATGTTATTTGAGTTTTTTCTCGATAGACTTATAAACTTCTACGCCTTCGTCAGTCTTTAAAAAAGCTGCGAATTCAGAGTATGGGTTTTGGTCAAAAGGAACTGTTACAAGTTTCTTTTTATTACTAGCCCATAAGAAAGTTCTTTGGTCTGGAGATAGCGTTATTATACCTAACTCAACTGCTCTAATTCCAAAATTTCTTAATATAACATTTTCATCATTAGCTAAGTCAATAAATAATTGAGGATTTTTTCTTGCAAATAGTAACAAGTCTCTTTTTATTTCTTTAGAGGCCATTGTGTTTACTTGTGATCCAAGTTCTACTCTTAGTATAGCTTCAGCTTGTTCTATATCCATTTGCTGAGCTGCATTTAAAGCATGTATTTCCAATTCTAAATCATATAACTCATCTTGAGCTACAGCTACGTTGTCATGTTCTCTAAATAAATGGCCACTTAGTGGATGATATATAGATAACAATTTTTGTAATGTTTGATTTTCTTTTTTTACCATAAGCACACCATCTTTAAAAGTTATGTGACCCATAGTTGATTCTCCTTTTTGCTCATCTACAAAAGCAGATTGTTGATTTGTAGCATACCTTAATTCTCTTTGAGACCCTATACTTTCATCAAAATATAATAATGGATGTTTTCTAGTGTGTTTACTAGGTATTGTTAAAGTTAATGGAGATTTGTTTCCTACTAAAAAGTAGTGTCTATCTTTTATTTCCCAACCTTCAGATTGAGACGTTTTTTGTTTTTTCATAATATAATATAATAAGATTAATAAAGGTAATAATTACCCCCGTAATTATAACGAGGGTAAGAATTACATTAATATACTAGATTCCTCTGAATAATACAAAGTTGTTTCTAGCTTGTGTTACTAAACATCTTTCAGATAAGAAGTTTACTTCCATTGCATCTAATGAAGAAGTAAATGCACCACCAACAGAACCTGTTAGCCATGATTTCATTCTTCTGTCATCTGCTTGTGAAGCTCTATATCTTACGTGTAAGAATGGACGTCTAATGTTTGTACCTAAAATTTGGTCATAAACAGTAGAAGTACCTGCAGGAACTAATACTCCTTCAATAGAAGCAGGTCCAACTAACGCTCCTCTTGTAGAAGCATCATTTAAGTATTTCCAATCTGTTTTGTAAAAATCATAAGAACCTCTTCTAAATCCTGAGAAACCAAGATTTAAAGCCATTTCTTCTGAGTTTTCAAATAAACCAAAAGCAGTACCACCTGCAAAACCTCCAGAGATAGAAGCTAACATATCATCAAAATCTAAAGCAGTGCTTCTGTTTAAGAATAACATATTTTCTTCGATAGCTCCTTGAGTATCTAGGTTTTTAAGTATTGAATCAAAAGCGTCTAAACCAGCAGCAGCCGTAAAGCCTACTTGCACGTTACCACCATTTGAAATAGCAGCAAATAAACCTTCTGTACCACCGTTTTGTGCAGGAACTGCACCAGCGCCAGCATTTAATTCACCTTCAACCATTGCCATTTCTAAGTAATCTTCAAATCTAAGTCTTGTTTCAGACTCAGCTTTTAGATACCATAAATAACCTCCAGTTCCATCTTCAGTAGAAACTTCTACCCAACCGATCTGAGCAGTGTCAGAACCGTTTACAGTGTATTGGCTTCTAATTATAATAGGAGAATTTGTAAATGTAGTAAATGCAGGATCTACAGTTACCATAGGGTTTAACAAGTTACCTGCACCAGTAGAAGCGTTTGCTCCAACTGCAGCATTTGTAGTACTTGATCCTTTTTGGAAATCAGAACCGTATACAAATATTTTAACAGGGTTTCCGTTAGCAATACCGTTAGCAGCTAAATTAGCTCCTTGATATACTTCAACGGTTAACTGTCCTGGGTTACCACCACCACCAGCGGCGCGAGTATCAGAAGCAGTAACTAAACATTTTGCTTCGTTACCGAAGTTATCCATTACAACTATTGTTGATAAAGGAGAAACAACGTTTAAAATTGGTACAGCAGCGTTAGCAGCAGTTACAGGAATTGTAATTGTTGCAGCAGCACCACCAGCACCTGCTACGACGCAGTTGTTGTATGATATGTGTAATCTTTCTTGTTCTGACCAGATTACTTGATCAGATGTCATTGGCATTTCAGCGCCAACCATTCTTAAGAAACCTGATAACGTTCTGTTACCATATCTCTCTACTTCTTGCTCATAAAGCTCTGGTAAATATTGTTGTGAAAAATTCACACCATTTGCACCAGCAAAGTTTAAATAGTTAGATGATAATGCTTGTTGTGACTGAGATGGGATAATACTCCCAAACTGAGGACTTAAAGCCATAATTTTTGTTTTTTTTAGTTAAATTTTCTTGTTTTTATTTTCAATTTTGTTGAATCTAATCCACTAATAGCTTTTACTTTTAATCCGTTTATAAAAACATTTCCATCGGCAACTTGCCTAGGTCCGTCTTGTGATGGGTTTTTGGAAGAAGCAATGATGTCTTTAACACCATCAGCCTTTCCTTGCTCGTAAAAATGATGAGCGATTTTATCAGCATTCATAGCAGCGTACATAGCTTTATGATAACCAGCTGGATCTACAATTTCACCTTTGTCATTGGAATATTTTCCAACAAAGTTTTGTACATCTGTTTGATTTTCACCAACTTTACTAGGATCTTTTATTCCATATCTAAATTTCTTTTCACCAACGTTAAAATCAAAACCTTTGAATTCATCGTTAAATAATTTTTTAGTATTGTCTCTAAAATCACCATGTAATTTTGTAGCAATTTCTTGCTGCTGTTTGTAGCGGTCATAAAAGCTTACTGCTTCTTGTTGTTCTTGAGTTACGCCCGGTCTCAACTTGATATCGTCGTAATATTTACTCTTAGAACTTTCTAAAAAGTTTTTAGCATTTGCAACCTCTTCTTTAAAAGCAAGTTTTTTCTTACGAATTTCCCTTGCTTCATCCACGTCTTCATCAAAAGTAAAATTATCTTCCATTAGAAAATTAATTTCTTCTTGATCCAGGTGTGGTTTTGTTTTTGTATAATATTCTTTAAGTACTTGTGTTGGACTTAAAGATGTATAATCTTTATTTAGCGAAACGTAGTCTTGCACTGTTCCACCTGTTTCTTCCATAAAAGAAACTAGCTTTTCAATGTTTTCAGGCAATTGTTTACCTAGAACTTTTTCATCTCTAACCGCTTCTTTAATTTCTTTTGTTACTTGTTTAACTTCTTCTTTTGTTACTTCTTGGATTGGTGAAGCTTCTTCAGAAATTTTGACGGGCTCTGGTACTTGTTCGTCCACTTTAGCGCTATCTCCGGTTTGTTCGCCCACAACCATCTCCTCTGTTTCTCCGATACGAATGGCATTGTCTTCTGTTTTAAGCGTTGGTATATCAACTTTTACAACTTCTGGAATTATTTCTCCTGTTGCTTCTGGTTTAGATAAATCAACTTTTGTTACGTTGTTAATACTAGCTTTACCTAAGTTTTTAGGTGTTTTCTTTTTTGACTTTATTTTAAAGTCACCTTCCTGTTTAACAGGTTCATTTGTTGTTTCTGACATGATATGATATTATATAATTATTAATTAGTCAAGTCCAAATTGAGAAAAATCTTCTCCTGTAGTTTCAAAATCTACTGGACCTGAATCGTTTTGTCTTTGGTTTATTAATTGACTTTGTTGAGTTCCTTGTAATTTAACTCTTTTATCTTTACGATCTTCTATTTGTTGCTCTTTATTATCTTGTTGCCCTATTTTCATTTGAGCTAATTGTTTATTGTATTCAAATTCTTGAGCTAATAATTGAGATTTTATTTGCATCTCTGTTTGCATTCTTTGTAATTCAAATTGAGATTTAGCTTGCTCTATGTTGAGTTTTTGCTCTGTTAAAGCTTGTTGTTTTTGAGTTTCCGCTAATGCAACTTCTTGTGCAGTTTTAGTTTGAGCCTGCCCTTGAGCAGCTATAACTTGTTGTTGTTGAGCTTGATCTCTTTTTATTTTCTTTTTACGTTTTTGCTTTAAAAGTTGATTAGCTAATTTAATGTTTTTTATTTGGCGTATGTCTATAGCGTCTTCTAAATCAATTCCACCTCCTTGTAAAGCAATTTGTATATTTTGCTCTAGCATTTGTTGTTCTTCTTCTTCAGGTTCTAATTCTAAATATATACCAAAATCATGAAGATTTAAATTACTTATTTCAGTCAACGTTTTAGCATTGTACGCTGATATACTTTGTAATAAAGCTGAGTGTGTAAGTGGGAAACTTAATACATCTACTATTTTTAAAGATATATTTTCGCATATTCTAAGAGCTAAATACAAACTAGCTTGATTAATGTGTTTAGTAGCTATATTAGATTGATTAGCGGCCATTTTAGCTAAGCCTACTAAAGCATCTTTATCTGGTAAACTACCATCTCTAGCTTCATTAAGCCCGGTTACGTCACGTATCATTTGTAAATAATATTGATACGTTTGTATAAGACTTTGTAATTTAGCACCACCTGATGATGAAGATAATTCTTGAATAGGTATCTTGCCTCTGTTTAATTCTCCATCTTGCGTTAATGATCTACCAACAATACTACCAGTTTGAAAATACATGTTTAATGCTTCTGCTGGATTATAGTTTGTGCCATTACCTAAATCAACCTCAGCTAAACCATCCATGTCTAAGAATACACCATCTGGAACTAGTCTTGCTAATACTTGTTGCATTTTTAAATGAGTTAACTGTATCATGTCTGCAAAACCAGTAATTTTACTTACTATAGATTCTATTCTACCTTTATACATTCTTGGTGCACAAATAGCATAATTCATTTCTACTTTAGTTGTGTCTGCCATAGGTCTAGTCATGTTTTCAGACACTTCCCATTTTAACATTGTACTTGTTCCTAAAACTTTAACTCCCGTATATAAAACCTCAATACTTCTTGAAACTTTTTTAAACGTGTCCGCTTCCGGTGGATTAAACATATCTGTTTTTTGAATTATTTTTTCTAATCCATTATCAGTTTGTTTTAATTTAAAAACTTGATCATGATATGTTTTATATTCAAAATACATTACCTGAACTGTGTTATTATCATAATTACCCCAACCAGTTATATACTGTCTATTACCAGGCATTTCTTGAATACGTTGTAATTCGTCTGGTGGTATATTTGGAAATTCTTTTTTAAGTTCTGGTATAGTTAAAGATTTAACTTCACCTACGTAATATATATCTTGAAAATTAGGATCTTCTGTATATGAATATATCATATGCGCCGGGTCTACGTAGTCTACAACTATACCGTTTGCTTTGTTAAACGATGTTTTTGTAGCTGCAATACCGCAAACAACTAAATCATGATTTATTCTACGTTTTGTTAATTGCCATTTGTTTCTAGCTAAAGTACTTGTTATAGCTTCTTCTTCTGCTATTTCTATAGCTTGCTTGTAACTAAGTTGCATGTGTAATTCTAACTCTTCTTCAGTTTCAGGTAATTTATTTAATGGAACGTTAGAGTTTTGAAAACTTGTGCCTAATTGACTTTCAGCTTGAGCCAACATTTCTTTAGCATACATATCTTTTGCTAAATTAGTAGCGTAGTCAGTTCTTTTCTTTATTGAATATGGGTCTTGAGAAAAAGCTTTTATATCAAAATTTTTATTTGATATACCATTAACCACTATGTCTACAAATTTAGAAATAACAGGAACTGGTTTCCAGTCTAAATTAAGATAAGACAAATCACCATTAATAGATAATTCATCTTTATATTTTTGTACAGATTGCTCACCTCTAGCATATAGCCTTAAGTTATGGTAATTATTCCAACTTGTAACAAATCTATTACCGTTTGTTCTACCTTGATTAAACCACTCTGTTTCAATAGCTGAAGCAACTTGTGATCCATATTCCCAAGAAGACTTTTCCGCTGCTGGTACTACCTGACTAGGAAAGGCGCTATTAGAATTAGTATATATATTCATTTATTCAATTATTTTTGACATTGATCCTTTATTGTTAAACTTTTTAATACCCAAGTCATAAACTTTTCTTTCAACAATGGGATTAGGTCTATATTTATTTTTGTTACAAGCCATTATAGCTAAACCAGAGCTTATAGAAGCATCATGGGTTGTTCTGTTATTTATATTAAATTTAGCCCAATCCTCTAATGTTCTTTGAAAACACATGTCTCCATAATTGCCATCAGGTTTTAAGCCAATGTGCTCATCTATATAAGATTCTATAGCCGCTGCGTGAGCTTGTTTAATATCTTCGCTAGAGTTAGGTATACCACCTATTTCTCTTTCTGTAACAGATAGTTTATTATATATTTTATCAGGTCTATTCATTGAATAACCTCTGTAACCTCTTCTTTTAAAATGATACAAAAGTCTAGGTTTATTATTTTCACACAATAAAGGCATGCCATAAAATATACAAGCCATTAAAACATCTTCAAAAAATATTTCAGCTGTTTGAGGCCTTGATATATATTCTAAAAAAAAGTGATTAGCAGGGTGATTTTCCATTGAAAATTTAGTTAAACCATGTAAAGATCCGTTAGAACCTCTACCGTCTACTGTGCCTGATATATCATAACTATCACAACCAAAAGCACCCATGTGTTCATTACCAGGATATTTTTTACCTTGTTTAATTATAAGTTTGTTTTGTAATATGACTGAAGGTATCCAAGAAATAAAAAATCTACCACTTTTATTTGGCACAAATATAACGTTAGTATCTTTAACACCATTTGTCCATTGGAAATTACCTTGCGTTATGTTATTATTAAATTTTAAATCTGCGTTCCAATCTATTTGCTCGTAGATTTTAGTTAAATTAAACAATGATGATTTTGCTTCATCTCTAAACGCATGTTCTTCGGTTCTAGGAAATTGACGATAAAATTCATTTAAACCATCTTGATCACCTTTTAAACCATCAACTTCGTTTTGCCAGTATTCTATTACACCTATTTTTATTTCTGTTCCATGTGGATCTTTGGCAGGTATTTTTGGCGTGTTGAATACAGGTATGCCATAAGAATCAATGTATCCTTCGTAGTTCCATTCCATAGGTATGAACAAAGAATAGAGTCCTGAACGAGTCTGTCCGTTGGAGTTTCTTTTTGTAACATCTGAATCATAGTATAGTTTTTTAAAATTAGCTCCTCCTTTGTCTAAGGCATTTGACGTTGATCCCATCATGCATTTGCCAATAATTTTACTACCTAACCTAAGTGTAGTTTTAGTAACTCTCCAGTTGTTTAATATATTATTAGGTCTTTCCCACTTACCACTTTCATCATGTACTAGTAGTTTTAATTTTTCACCGTCATAAGCATTGTCTCCAGTGTTTTTCCAATCAATAGTTGTATCAAGACCTGCTAACTCTTCGTTTTTTTCAGTAGATACAATACTTCTTCTTGTAAACTTTGAAGCTGGTACTCTATAGGCTAACTCTGTTTTAGGTCGATCCATACCATCTTGTATGGGTTTAAAAAAGAAAGGATAATTAACCGATATAGGTACTACTTTGTCTGTAAACATTTTTTTAGCATCAGCACCTGATTTTGATAGTATACCAAATCTCGCGTCAGTTGATATAGTAGCCATATTAACGCATTCGCCAGAAGCCATAAATGAAAATCCAGAACGTCTGTTTTTAAGATATGACATACCGTAACATCTATGATCTGCTATACATGCAGCCCAAAATATAAAAAATAATCTATTTGATTCTCTAAAATCTGGTTTACCTACATCAATTTTTGACCATTGTAAATACATATAATGAGTACCAGTAATGTATATAGGTTTACCTTTGTTTATATAACAAAAACCTTCTTCACGTCTTTTAAATTCTTCGTCAATATAGTCGTACCATTTTTCTTTAAAATCATCTGGATATTCTCTCCAGTCAAAAACAGTTTTTATTTTTTTTAATACTTTAGGTAATTCTTTTCGCTCCCATTTGTCACTATCAAACTTATGAATATTGCTTTGTTTAGGTAAAGCTATTTTAAGGTTTTGTATTTCATAAACCTCTCCAATTTGTCCAGTCTTAGATATAACAACCATATCGTGATCATCATTATATCCGTATTCCCATTTTTTATACCTATTCATCCGTTTAAGAACTTTAGGTTTAACATGATTGGGTAGTACTTTATATAGAGTTTGCGTATACATTATTTAGACCTCCCTTCAGCAAAACCACGAAACGTAGTTTCTTTTTTAACTTCTTTAGGCTTTTCATCTAGCATGTCTTGCTCCTCTTGTATTCTAGTAAGAATTTCAAAAGCATCGAATATACATAGTTTTTTTGTAGCTGCTGCGTTTTTAAGTCTATCAGCAGTAATGTCATCTTCTCCATCTACAATAGGTTCTTTAGCAACTTTAATTAATTCTTCAACCGCTACTCGCCCAGCTAGGATTATACTCTGTTTGGTTTTTTTGATTTCCATACTTAATTACAATATCATTTGATTTCATACAATATAAACGCTTGTTATCAACTACAAAGTCATATTCACCGTTAGGCGTATAACCTACAGTATCTCCCTCGTTAATTCCTAGCGCTTCTAATGAGCTATTACCTATTTTTAATACACCAATAAGACTTTGCTCTTTTTCAACCTTAAATTTATCATTACTTTTTACAGGCTGTATAAAACATCTATCATTTATAGAGCTCCATTTGTCCTTTGTTTTGTATAAATATATTTGATCTAATGCACAAAAATATTTATTATCTTTAAAATAAGATCTTGATTTTTTCTTAACGCCTTTTATATCATAAAAAGTTCTAAACACATTATGATGTATTAATATTAAATCTCCTTTTTTTATAGAAGTTTTATAAGCTAAAGGTGTTGCTAGCACTTTAGCAACATTATTAACAAACTTATAACTTTCTATTTTTGTATTTAGTATTATATCAACGTTGCCTAATTTTATTTTATTATCATAAGTATCACCTAGTGGTTCTACTATAAAATCATACAAACTATTCATTAATACTTAAGGTCGTATTCAACAGATATAGCCATGTTAGAATTAAATTTTTTCCATGGCAATACCTCGTTGTTTTTCTTTATATGTATATTATAAGAATTATCTGAATCTTCAAATAGAATATGTGATATTTCATGACCACCATATACTTCTTGGCCTACAGAATAATGCATGGCATCATTTTTATAGTCTGATCCAATACTAATTTTTCTAATATTATTTGTCATCTTCTTTTTTGATGTCCGTATAACTACCGTCTTTAAGATCAATATTTACTTGACCATATTCTTCTTCAAGTTCTTTTTTAGTTTTGTCAATTTCTTTAGAAACTTCTAAAACTTGAGCGTGAACACCTTGTTTTTGAGACTCTAAAACACCTATAGTTCTAAGTAGCTCATTTAATTTTACTTGTTGATCATTTACAGTTTTTAACTGTTCTTCTGTGATCATTTTTTTTGCTTCTTCCATAATTTAATTTAATTTAATTTTTGTTATTAATTTTTTTGCTAATTTATATGTTCCTAGCGTGAACCATAATGTTATTATTAAACCCAAAAAACTAACTGGGTTTAAGTAAAGATTTGTAGTAGAGTCAGTTAATTCAAAATAGTTGATTGAAAATAATGTCACCACTAACAATAATGTTAATTTTTTCATTTAATTTTATTTAATTGTTATTTACTTATTTATTATTACCTATAGATTTAAATTTTTCCGCTCCTCGAGAACCAAAATAAGCTACATAAACTGTTGTTACTAATGTTTTTAGTAAACCTATCCATTCTTGTTCTACAGTAAAAGATATTTCATGATGGCTATCAACCCATATAAATGAAATAGTCATTATAGATAAAAATATTAAACACATTGGTCGTGTATTTTTACTAAGCCATGAATCGCTTTTCATGTCGCTTTCCCAGCGTTTTGAAACTTCTTGCATTTCTATCATGTCTTGTTCTAATAGCATCAATGCTTTTTCTTTAAATTCTGTAGGTAGATTTTCATCTTTAGTTATTAAATTTTTAACTAAACCAAAAACTCCTGCGCTTGGTAAGACATCGCTTGCAATGTCAATAATACCTGGGGCAGCTTTGCTTAAAAACTGCCCAACTTTGGTATTTTTGAATTTTTTACTCAATTATCCTCTTGACATTGGTTTATTTTTACTCGCAGTTGTTGTTTGTGGTGGAACCTTTGAGTTAAATATACCTGACCCTGAACCATCATCATCAAACGCTCTAGACAAATTAAAATAAGTTTTACCTTGAGCTGTTAGATCTCTTGACTTTTGATAATGTGCCATTTCATCTCTTTTTTGACTTACTTTATCTCCATAAGTAGTTGCACCTGGAGCTCTACGCCCACCAGCATCACTACCGTGATCAGGTCTAACTATATCTAAAGCTTGCATACCAATATCTCCTAATGCTCTTGTTCCTGTTCTAAGTACCTTTTTAGCAGTATCAAAAAAACCTTCTGCTGGTCCTTTTCCCATTATAGAATTTACTTTAGCAGCTCCTTTTGCATAACTATTAACTCTTGCTGGTCCAAAATTTTGAGTATATCCCATTGATCGTCCTGGTCCTTCATAGTCTTTTTTAGACTTTGAATCGTCTCCTTTGTTCCCACCGTACTCACCTGGTCCTTTAACTTTTTTATCCATATGCATTTTACCTTTACCTGGTCCTGCAGTTTTTTTGTTTTGATCTATTACGTCTCCGTCTTCGGATAAGTATTTTGATTCAGCTGCACCTTTTCTTTTGTATGCACCCATTTCTTCTTTTGCCATTTTTATTATTTTTTAAGTTTTATTTCTTTTTTATAAGGTTCTATTTCCCAAGGTTGCGTTGGATCACCGGATGCCATATGTTTGTAATCTATTTCTTTGCCTTTCCACCAGACAACTTGTTTACCTACACCATTTTCTCCGTAATCTAAATCTCCTCTTTTAAATTGATTAACATGCTCCATTTCATGAGTAAGAGTTTGTAACTTTTTATAAGGATCTTTCTCGTCTTCATTAAAAACAATAGATCCTGATTTAAGCGTTCTAGCGTAAACTGGATCATCACCCATGTCTCTTTCAAACATTGAAGTGCTTAAAAGGTCTAAATTAAAAGGTGAATTTATTTTAAAAGCCATATTATTTTTTATAAGGAAATACTTTGTTTAAAGCATCCCTACGACCTGAGCAGCCGCAGGGAATGTTTAAACCTTTTGATACATTATCAACTAATTTTTTGATACCAGAAGCTTTTGTAAACTTCTCTATGTCGTCACCTAAACCTCTAGATCTCATGAATTAGTTTTTAATTATGATGCAGCTGGTAAAGTAACGTCATTTGCAATCGCGAATGAGTTCCAATACATTTGAGCATTTGCAGCTAAACCTGCTCCGTCTCTACCTAATTGAGCTGAAGCAGCAACACCACCTGGGTTAGCTGACATAGCTTTTAATATAGCTTGACTAGGCATGTTACCTGCTACTGTGATTGCAGCTGGATCAGCAGTGTTAGCACCTGCAGCAATTGATAAAGAAGTTTGTACTAATAAAGTAAGTACTCTACCACCTATTGTTCCAAGTGTTTGACCTGCATCACTAACTTGCGCTGCAGCAGCAGTTACTCCTGCTAAACCTTTTAATACTATTTGTACTGCATATCCAGGTCCGCCACCGATTACATCAGTTACGCTTTCAATGTCTTCTACGTTTACATATCTAAACCCTGATGTAGCATCTAAGCCATTACCACTGTTTTGAATGTTAAATTTAATAAATTTTGCCATTTTGTTTTTGTTTTTGTTTTTGTTGTTGTTTTTGTTTGACTTGGGTTTTACAGTTCCCTACTGTTTATGAATTTTTTTCAATTTTATTTTTAATAGCTTTCTCCCAGCCTTCCATAACACCATTGTTATTTCTATCCCCTAGCATTTTTCCAGGTCCGTGATGTTTTTCATCATATTTAAGATCGCCAGCTATTTTTGATATATGTTTTTCGTCAGCTGTCATGCTTGAATCACTATGACCATGTTTATTATCATAGTCAATATCTTCTTTTAAATATTGCATGTGAGCTTCGTCGTCTTTTCTAGTAGCGTCAAAATTACCAGCAGTTACTTTAGTGTGTCTGTGATAATTACCTGTATATCCGCCTGTATGTCCTTTTTTTGTTTCCATATTTATTTTTATTTACCTACTATAAAATCAGCAACAGTTATATTAGTACCAGAAACAGCTGTAACGTAATCTACTGCTACTGGAAGTATTGATCCAGACTGTAAACCTTTAAAGGTTATTGCTTGTCCAGCAATTGGTGCTCCTCCACCTGGATTAGCAGCTACTACACCTGGTAGTATTACACTTATTGAAGCGTCAGCTGGCATTACACCACAATATATTACAGATGAATTTAGGTTAGTACCTAGTGTTCCGCTTTGGTTTTCAAATAGCCAAGCTGGTCTAACATCTATACTAGCTACCATAGCTGCGGTTAAAGGCATTGCTTGACTTATTATTGAGTCTTGTGTTTTAAATGATCCCATTTGTTATTTTTTAATATTCGTTACCTTGTGCACATAAAACAGCATTAATTCCTTTAAAAGGTACTGGAGCTTTTAATATTTGCATTCCTGTTATTCCTGAGCTTGATCCCATACCATGAGGTCTACCAGATTGATCTAATGGCCCATCCCATATATGAGATTCACCTACCACGCCTACTTTAGTACCTGGCTTTAATTTTTCCATTGATGGATCGTATTTGTTATCGTGCATAATTAATTTTTTAAATTATTATCTTTATTCACCGCGTATATAGCTTTAGTTAAAACTTTATCTGTATACGAGTTTCCTTTTATTATTTTATTTCTTCTAGTGCTAGTAGGTAATTGCTCTTCTCCTAACATTATTCTATATATTCTATTTATAAGTTGTTTACATTTAAAACTAACTTTGTATATATTATATTTTTGAGTAGTTCTATTTCTATGCCTCCATACTTTTACCCAATCATTTTTTATTAATCTACTCCATCTTCTATTATCCCAACTATAAGAATACACGCCTAATTCAAAGTCTTTTTTTGTAAATAAATCTATACAATCTAAATAAATTAATAACTCTAAATCTGCTTCTCTTAAGTTGTTGTTTTTACAAGCCCATTTGCGTATTATACGGTAATGTTTTAGCAAGTTTAGATTTTTTAAGTCACTTGCTTCTAGCTTTTTCATAAAACAACAACCACGTCTTGAGATTTAATGACGTGATATATCTCATTGTCAATATCTATTTTGTGACCAGCGTGCCTATCATAAAATATAACATCTTGTTTTTTTATTCCTGCTACTTCTCCACCTGCGTCAATAACACTAGCTTTTATATATCTAATGTCATCTCTATGAAGTTCAGCTAAAAGTAAACCACCTTCTGTTTCAGTAGTACCTTCTTTTATTTTTTGGATTATTAAGTTTCTACCTATTGCTTTCATCTATTCTCATATTATTAATTACACAATCAGTAGATAGTATTGTAATAGCTACAGAAGCCGCATTTATTAGTGCGCTTTTTGTCACTAGTAAAGGATCTATAATTCCTGACTCAACCATGTTTACCATATTTCCTGTAACCACATTTAGTCCTGTTCCAATTTTTCTTTTTTCTTTTAGCTTAGCAGAATCAATACTTGCGTTGCTAAGAATGGTCTTAAAAGGAGCTTTAATAGCTTCTAACAAAATTTCTTCACCTTTGTTATCTGCTTTTATAGAGCAAGCCGCATCTAATAATGCAATACCACCTCCAGGAACTATACCTTCTTTTATTGCGGCTTTCGTAGCACAGATAGCGTCTTCAACTCTATCTTGTTTTTCTTTTAATTCAATATCAGAATTTGCACCCACTTTTACAATAGCAACTTTAGCTGATAGTCTAGCTAGTCTCATTTCTAAACCTATTGTCACGTGAGCTTTGTTTTTCTTTTTTAAATCTTTCTTTATTTGCTTAATAATGTCTTCAATTTCTTTTGAAGTTTCTTCAATTTGAATTATAGTTTGATCTGCTGTTGATACAACTTTTTGACACTGGCCTAAGTAATCTATTTTAATAGAATTTAAATCATCACCTAAGTCTTCATTTATAATTTTAGCTTTAGTCAATAAAGATATATCATTTAGTATTTCTTTTCTTTTTAAACCATATGCTGGAGCATCTATAACGTTAATTTTTATATTGCCTTTCATTTTATTCATAACTAAAGCAGATAAAACACCAGGTTCTACTTCTCCAATTATTAATAAAGGTTTATTATTTTTTATAACATATTCTAGAACTGGTTGTATTTGTCTAATAGATTCTACTCTTGATTCTATTATTAACACCTGTGTGTTTTCTAGTTCTGCAGTATTTTTTTCTTTATTAGTAACAAAGCTTTGGTGTGAATAACCTTTTGAATATTCTACACCTTCTACTATGTCTACTTCTGTTATACCGCTTTCTCCTGGTTCCATTATAACAACACCTGTTTCTCCTACTTCTTTAAAAGCATAACTAATAAGTTTTCCTAGGTCTTTGTCATTATTTGTTGATATAGTAGCAATTTGATCTATCATATTACCTTTAACAGATATACTTTGATCTTCTAAATATTTTATAACTTTTTCTACACCACTATTTATTCCTTTTTTTAAATCTCTATTACTTGTGTTTAATTTTAAACCATAAGATTTGTTTAATATAGAATGTGCTAATACAGTAGCTGTTGTTGTTCCGTCACCTGCTTCTTTAACAGTTTTTCTAGCAGCTTCTTTTAGTAATGTTGCTCCCATGTTTTCGACAGAATCCATTAAAATAATTGAATTAGCAACAGTAACACCATCTTTTGTTATAATTGGATTACCATTTACATCTTCCATTATTACACATTTACCGCTAGCTCCAAGTGTGGAGCTAACAGCTTTTGTGAGTTGTTCTATTCCTTTAAATACTTTGTTTTTAGCTTCGTTTCCAAAACTAAGATTTTTGACTATTGCGTCTGACATAATTTGATTAGATTAGATTAAATTTATTTTACTTAAAGGTTTTAACGACTTGTGGTCCGTGCATATAAGATAATTTTTTCTTATAATGTTCAACAGAAGAATCAATTGCTTGTTCAGCTCCTTCTATTGTTTCACGTCTCGTTACATCGATCCAACAATCTTCTTTTTTAGGATCAAGGTATTCGGTTTGATAAAATCCATTAGGTAATTGAACTATACGCCAGTTTTTCTTTTCTGATACATGGTTCCATAATTCTAAAGTTTTTTCATCCGGTTGTGGTTGACTACTCCACGTGTGAGTCTGGTAATAAAATGTCATTGGTTTTGGTTTTAAGTTAACATTTGGTTATTGCTCTTCCCGAGCCGGGTATATTTGTATTATCACTTGTTTTATATCATTTTTACTTG